>Ga0154020_10001135_pt1 | contig 32844 bp, 30 predicted proteins | sample Klosneuvirus_201_FD_109709 | JGI IMG/M metagenome (GOLD analysis project Ga0154020, IMG submission 109709) | Active sludge microbial communities from wastewater, Klosterneuburg, Austria - Klosneuvirus_20160825_MG | ecosystem: Engineered > WWTP > Aerobic digester > Activated sludge | place...
TATTTATGGCTGACCACCATAAATGGATTACATCGTTTTGACCCGGTTGCCCGGCGGATCATGAGTACACTTTCCATACAACATGGCCTGGCGAAAGACGGGGGTAGTTATTCGTATAATATTACAGATAGTAATCAGCTGGTACAAATGTATTACGGGGCTGCAAGTTTTATCAACCTGAATAATTACCGTTTTAATACCCAGGCACCAAAGGTGGAGCTTACATCGGTAAGCGTGATGGATAAAGAAGTACTTTATATAGCTATTTCCGATAAGCCTATTGAGCTGGATCATAATCAGAATTTTCTGCAGTTTGAATTTTCTGCTCTGCAGTTCAATAACCATAACCAGTTACAATATGCCTATCTGCTGGAGGGGGCGGATAAAGATTGGATCTATAGTGGTAACCGGAACTTTGTATCCTATTCGGGGTTGGGGCCGGGTAAGTATGTCTTCCGGGTCAAAGCGGCAAATAATGACGGGGTATGGAGTAATCAGGAAACCCGGATAGAGCTCATGATACGGGAACCGATCTGGAGAAGAGACTGGTTTCTGGTTCTTTGTGCCGGTTTATTGATGCTGGGCATGTGGTTGATTTACCGATTCCGGATAAAAAGGATCCGACGGGAAGAAAGCCTGAAAGCCGGTTTCCATCAACAGCTTGCGGATATGGAAATGCGGGCTTTACGGGCACAGATGAATCCTCATTTTATCTTTAATTCACTCAACAGTATCCAGAAATATATTTTAAAGAATGATCAGTATGCCGCTTCACAATACCTGACCAAATTTTCACGACTGATCCGCCTGATTCTTGATCATAGTAACCAGAATAATATACTGCTCAGCAGTGAAACGGAGTTGCTGCAACTCTATTGTGAAATGGAAAGCCTTCGCTTTGACCACCGGTTCAATTACCGGATTCAGGTAGACGCCTCGTTGCAACCCGATACCCAGGAAATTCCTTCGATGCTGATACAGCCCTATGTGGAGAATGCGATTTGGCATGGCTTGTTGCATAAAGAAACTACAGGTAACCTGCTGATCGAATTTAAAAAGACAGCAGACGGCCAGTTAATCGTAATGGTGGAAGATGATGGGGTAGGCAGGTCCAGAGCAGCAGAACTGAAAAGTAAACAGGTATTGAAGAAGAAGAGCTATGGAATGCAGATCACAGAAGACCGGATAGCCCTGATCAACCGGTTGAATAAAATACAAGCCAGCTGCCGGGTACTGGACCTGACCGATGAACAGGGCCGGCCGGCTGGAACGAGGGTGGAGCTGGTAATCCCGTTGAAACAACCAGATCAATCTTAAAAAAAGAGAAATGATTCAAGCGTTAATTATCGATGACGAGAAAAATGCGATTGAAGTACTTGAACTTCAATTGTCCAGGTATTGTAAGCAGGTTCAGGTGCTCGCCACTGCACAAGGTGGAGTACAGGGAATTGAACTGATCCGCAAATACCAGCCAGATCTCGTTTTCCTGGATATAGAAATGCCACATAAAAACGGGTTTGATGTGCTGAACGAAACAAAGGATTGCCGGTATAAAGTGATTTTCACTACCGCATATGATCAGTTTGCGATCCGGGCTTTTAAATTTTCTGCCGTGGATTATTTGCTGAAACCTATTGATATCCGTGAACTGCAGGAGGCCGTGGAAAAGGCCGCGATAAAGGAGGAGCAGGGCTCACTGGACGAAAAGCTCCAGGTGCTGATCAGTCAGTTACAGGCTCCTGTCCGGCAGGAACGCATTGCCCTGCCGGTTGGTGATGGCATGCAGTTCTTTCATACCGATGAGATCCTGCGTTGTGAAAGTGACAGCAACTACACTCATATTTCATTGACCAATGGGAAAAAAATAACCATTGCCAAAACCCTTAAAGAAGTGGAAGAGAGTCTGCGGGGAGTTGATTTTTACCGGATTCATCAGAGTCACCTGGTGAATATGAACCATATCAGTAAAGTAGTGAAGGGCGAAGGAGGTTATGTGGTTATGAAAGATGGCACCACTATTACTATCAGCCGTAATAAAAAGGAAGCATTTCTGGAAAGTTTCCGAAAAATCTGATCAGCCATAACTGCAAATACTCAATAAAAACCGCGGGATACTAAAGCACTGTTCCGGCTAACCGGAATTCTAGGCAATTTAAAGGCGTCAAATCCACACCATGCGCCTGGCCCTTACTTTTTTTTACCTCATTGGCTGTATTCAATCGGTATCCGCACAGCTTGACTGGAAGCAACCAACCGTATATACCTATAATGGAAAAGAAGCCGAAATCCTTTACCGTTATGGTGATGTGGATAATATGAATATGGGTTGGTCTCCGGGATATAATCCCTTCTCAGGCAATAACACATTGCCGCATATATTTCCGTTTGAGCCGGCACCTTCAGATCCGGCAGGTACAGACCGTATCATGGTTTGTTCCGGGTACAAAGCCGGCAACCGGAATACTGATGGCTATACGGCGGTCACTGAGCGACCGGTCAACAACCCGGTTCCCCTTTTCTTGAAATGGGATAAAAAAGACGTGTTGGTGAAAAAGGTGGTGATGCAGTTGTTTGTGGATGATTTTCAGCCAACGGTATTCGGTAAAAATTACCAGGTCTTTTTTGATGGAGAACGGATACCGTATCTGGAATATGTGATCAATTCACTTTCGCAATCGGGCCCCATTGGTAAACTGATCACCATTGATATACTGCCCCAATACCTGTCTTTTTTTGAAGATGGCGAACTCTCATTGATCATAGATGACCCCTATACTGATTCAGGGGATGGGTTCGCGATTGATTTTGTACAGTTGCTGATTAACCCAAAAAACACCAGCACCAGCTTGGTAAAAGGGAAGGTGCTGCATCAGCAAACCCGTAAACCAATCGCCGGCGCATTGGTTACTGCTTCCAACGGCGCACAGGTCTATACCGGGAAAGATGGTCAGTTCAGACTCGGGGGAATGACCCCCGGACTGGCAGTGATCAGTGCCGTGAAGACCGGTTTCCGTCAATCCTTTGTCAACACAGATGTGAATGCAAAAACAGCATCCACTGTTATCATCCTTGAACTGTATCCTTTTGCAAATGAAGATGCCGGCAACATGCAACGTATCCTGAAGGAAAAGGGCCAGCTGGATCTTTATGGAATCCGGTTTGATGCAAACAGTGATAAGATCAGGCCGGAATCAGCATCACTGCTCAATGAGCTACTCACATTGCTTCAGCAAAACCCTACATTAAAATTGGAATTCAGCGGGCATACAGATGCAGATGGGGATGAAGCCGCCAACCTCAGCCTTTCAACAAAAAGGGCAGAAGCGGTTTTGGCCTGGTTGAAGAACAAGAACGCTCCTGTAAAAAACCTTGTGGCAAGGGGCTATGGAGAAAGCAAACCCATTGCCAGCAACAAGACTGCTGAAGGAAAAGAACTGAACCGCCGGGTAGAAATAAAAGTATTAAGTCAATAACCATAATTTATAAACCGCTATTCATGAAACGTATATTTTTTCTGATCGCTTTCAGCTTTCTTTTCGCAGATAGCATAAAGGCACAACCTTTATCCAGAGAAAAAGACCTGAAACCCGTGGCACTTAAGCTCGAACCCGATGGCAGCGATAAGGAAGTGCTCGTGGCGGCTGCCGAAGGATTGGCATCGGAGAAAGGAGAACTGATCCTTCTTTCAGGACAGGATATGTTCCAGCCACTCATTATTATGGTATATGCCGGCACTACAGCTAATCCGGTGCAGGTAAGTCTGCATAAGGATAGCTGGGATGAGAACGAAATGAGTGCATCCACTGATGCGACGGAAGGCTATTGTGAATTCAAGGTCCGGTCTGCCGGTGAAGTTGGTATTAAGCTCAAAGGCAACGCAGCTTCCTATGTGGTGATGGCTATGGCGGGAAAAGAAATTATGCCCAAGATTGAATCCCCCTTTGTTAAAAAAGGAAAGGAAAATAAAGAGGCTGGTAAAAAGGAGGAAGGTGGCAAATCCAATACCCTGTTATATGTGATCATTGGGGTGCTGGCCCTCGCTCTGATCGGGGTGCTGATAAAGTTTGCCGGCCGGAAAAATAAAACAGTCAGCCTGTTATTGATCAGTCTGAGTCTGGCAACACTCACCTCGGCACAAACCCGCATCAGGGGAAATACAGTAGAGGAGATTCGTGCGGAAGTGGAACGCATACTGGAAAAGAATGAGAAAGAAGAACGGGAAAAACTCGATAAAGTTAGGGAGCACACGGAAAAAGCGTATAAGATACTGAAAGGGGGAAAGGATTTATGGGAGGCTTATAAAAACCTGGGCTCCTGTATGAATACGGCTATCCCGGCGGGCATGCCTTCGGTACCTACATTTTGTTATGAAGCCGATATGAATGAATCCGGCGAAGGTCCCTGTGCCAAATGTTTTGAACAGGCCAGGGCCGGGTTCAATGAAGTGCGTTACAAGTTCATCAAGCTGGCCATCATCTACCGTTGTACCAAATCCTTTGCTGATAAATCCATGGCTTTCGGGGATGATGTATCCTCCATACACGGGGTATCAGGATTGGCCTGGCAGGCGGAGAAAAGAAAGATCGAAGAATCGGTGGAGCGATTGAAGAAATCATATGATGATAAATATATCGAGTTGTTGCAGCGCCTGCAGGAATCCATGATCGATATCGCGGAATGTGAAGAAGAATTTGGGGAGCGCGATTGGTACGACCGGTTTGGATTTATGTTCTACGAATTTATGAAGGAGAAATACAGGAGGACGGATTGAGTGGTAAGTAATAAGTTATAAGTGTGCGATTCATTAATATTTAAAATCTTAAAGAATGCTTATCAGAAATTTTTTCATCATGTCGGTTTTGATTTATTCAGTAGTGGGCTGCGGGGATAGTGCCACACCAAAAGAAACGGCCACAGAAGTAAAGAAGGAGAATGCCACACCGGAGAGTACGGCACCAGCACCGGTACCTGATGCGGATGCGGAGAAAGCCAAGGTTGCATTTAAAGTGAATGGGGTGCAGGCCCGTACCACCAAGGGCGGGGGCAATGATAACGATGCACAACTTGGATTGCTTACTGCGATGAACAATCAGCTGGGCTTAGACCTGCAGGGCGATGATCCCGCCCGTCCGCACCGGGGCTGGCTGCACATCGTCATTAACGATTTCAAAATGGAACCGGGTTCCTATACCGTTTCCGGAGGCAATATGGCGCAGTTTACCCGCTACGAAACAGCTAATGCCGGCGGATCAAAAGATTATTTGGCAAGCAGGGAACCCATTGATAAAGGAACAGACATGACCATTCAGTTTACCAGAGTGGTGAAAAATGAAGCAGCGGAGTTTGGGGAAGAGTGGCTGGTGAGTGGAACATTTTCCTCGAAGATGTTAGTGAAAGAGTATTCCAGGGTGAAGCGGGCATCTAATGAAAGCCTGGAAATCACGGAAGGGAAATTTGAAAATGTACCCGTAAAGATACTGGGGAAGCGTAAATAAACTTCGATCAAAAATCATAACCATTATTCCTTATTATGAAAACAGTTTTTTTATCTGTTACCCTTTGTTTGTTGTCGCCAGTCATTTTTGCCCAGCAAACCCAGACACATACCAGTACGGCAGAAAATATATCGGCGAATTCCAGTTTCCTGGATATACCCGCAATAAAAGGCAATCCATCTGCGGTGATCACGGTGGAACCCGATGCGGATACCCGTATTGCCAACCCGCATCCCCTGGGGGTTTGGTATGATGGCAGTCGCTGGGCCATTTTCAACCAGGATAAGGCCGTGATGAATGCCGGGTTGAAATTCCTGGTCAGGTGGAGTTTGCCAGGCACCAACAGCTATCACCTGAAGGCCAATAACAGTAATCTGCAGGAGGGCCTGCTGTTACTGGATCATCCGGCTTTGAACAATAATCCGGGTGCCCGTTTCTCGCTTTCCCAGTTATGGAATCCGGGAGGGGCAGGAGGTATGTATAACCTTGCTGAAGTGACGACGGAATACGAACCGGAATTAAAGCGCTGGCTGATCATGAACAACAATGGCGAAGCGATTCAGCCAGGCCTGGCATTTAATGTAATTATTCAGGCAAAAAGCATTGCCACAGTGAATAAACAGGTCTTCAACCCTGGTTCAATTAAAGGTGGAAAGCCAGTGGTCAGCCATCCGCTGAATAACCGGCAATTCCGCCTGATCTGCACGGGTTTTAGTGTGTTTGAGCCAACCAATGATGATCTGCTGGAGTCGGATGGGGCTGGCGATGAAGTATTTTTCACCTTTGATATTCTGCAGACTGAAGGCATCCGGGGCATGAAACACACGGAGTCACTGATTCCGAAAATCACAGAAACGTATCAGTTGAAAACAAATGTACATGGAGCTACTACCAAAACGTTTTTAGGTACGGCAACAAATTATATCCGGGCTGGCAGCAAATCGGCTTCGGGTGGTTTACAGCAGGGTGATCATTTTCCGGCAAACGGTCAGTTTGAAGTAAACGGACCGGTACCGTTTAACAGAAGCAATCCGCAAAGTTTTCCGCTGGTGGTTTGGGAAGGAACGTTGCAGTCAGACAAACGGGTCTTTATCAATATCAGCCCCTGGGAGTATGACGATGAAAATACCCGGCTCAATGCCATGTGGCCCGATTTTGCAAAAATGCAGATGCAGGCTTTTTTTAACGGAGATTCACTCAATCTTCCCGCTATTAATGCTCCAGGACGGTTCTTACTGAAAACAGACCTGATGCCATACAGTTCAGACATGCTGGGTACCCAGCCCTTCTGGCTGGAATACGGTCTTACAATCCGCACCCGGCGGTTTCGTACACGAAGCACCCGGGAGAAGACTCCGGCCTCACAAATGCTCTGTCTTAAACTGGAAGGGATAGATGAAAAAGGTAACCCCCTTTTTGCGGAAAACAGTTTTTATGCCGGTCCGCATTCCGGTAATCTGTTCGTGATCGGTTTTCAGAATCAATTCAATAACAAGGGAAGTTACCGGTTGTATTTTAAACTGGAATTGGTGGAGTAGATGGCAGTCGGCAGTCGGCAGTCAGCAGTCAGCAGTCGGCAGTTAGAAGCCATTAAATCAGTAACAATCAAATTTAACAGATACTATGTGGAATCAAACAGGTAAAAAGAACTGGATATTTTTTATCGGGTTGAGTTGTTTTCTTTCGGTGGAAACCGCCTGCCAGTCCAACAACAAACAAAACAAGCCGAAAACGCAAACCAATAAACCCGCTGCGGCGCCGGCTGCTAAATCCGGAGGTCCGCTGAATGCGAAGATCGGTGCCGTCTATGCCAAGGAAGGGAAACCGGGTGTATTTGATGTGGATATACGCGTGAAGGAAGGGGTGGTGAAAACCGGTGATAAAGTAGATGTGGTATCTGCCGATGGTAAACGGTTTTCATTCACTGTTACGCACATGCGCAATCCGTATGAGGATATTAAAAAGGCTGACAAGGAAGCCGGCACCGTTTATATCATACTGGAGGGACCTGCCGATGCGAAGTTTGATGCGGATTTCGCCCTGGTGAATCCGGGTGGAGGTGCAGGGGCCGCACCAGCTGTCAGTACCGCAAAGTTCAACGCTACAATCAACGGCAAACCCTGGAAGGGGAAAGATTTTCCTTATTCTTTTTCCCTGTTTAAAAAAGGAGTAAAGAATATGGCGGGAAACAAACCTTATCTCATGCTGGCATTTAAAAGTATGGACGCGGTGGATGACCGGCAGCTGACCCTGATGGTCTTCACTGCCGATCCCAAACCTGGCGTGTATACAAAAGAAAAGCTGGAGGTATTATTTTCCGGTTCACCGGTGGGAGATATTAAAAAACCGGAAATGTGGGGTTACAAATATCCCGGTTCAGTATCCGGTGCGCTGCAGCTGGAGATCACTTCGTATAAGGAAACGGGTAGCGGCAAAGCCCTGATCTCCGGAAAACTCAGCGGAAAGTTTGTAAAGATCCTGGGTAAAGCAGAGATGACGGTCGAGAATGGGGTATTTACTGATATTCCCGTGGATGTGTATACAGAAGTTTATCTGAAGTAAACGATTATCCGTTCTTTAAACAGTACTATGAAAAAAATTTTTCTTTTCCAGTTAGCGTTACTCCTTACTGCCGGTCAGTACATAGTTGCACAGGGTACCGTTGTTGATCTTTATTCCTTTCCGGACAAAACGGCCTATAATTATATGCAGGTACTTGTATTTGCCAATGAGGGACCCGCTTCGGCTAAAATGGTACTTGATCAGCGCGAACAAATACAAGCAATCAATCCGCACCCGATGGGACTGTGGTACGATAACGCCCGGAAGAGCTGGTTGCTTTACAATGAGGATATGGCACCTTTCCCAAAGGATATTCATTTGCCCGGAGTATTGAGGAATTATACCGGTCATTCTGTCGGTGTTGATCATTTTGTTGCATTTCTCCAGGTAAAACTGACGGCAGCCCAGATACAGGATTATTATGCGGTGATTGATGATCCAGCCCTTAACAATCATCCGGATCTGCGGATACAGGTTACCCATTTATATAATAATGATGGAACCACCACAGGGATGTATAATGCCGATTACCCGATGGCTTTCTATGACAGGGAACGGAATAAATGGATCTTGCGTAATAAGAATAAGACGCCACTGAAAGCGGGACTGGTGTTCAATTTTGTCGCCACTGCCGCTGAAAACAAAACACTGCCGAAACAGGAGGGCCTTGCTATTAAGAAGAGTGCAGGGGCATTACTAAAACAGGAGAAAATTAAATTCAGGGTCACGATTAATGGATTCACCTGTCATACACCCACAGTGGATCATATGCTGGAAGTGGATGGAAAGGGAGATGAAGTATTCTTTGGCGGCATCACTCAATATTATAAACTGGCCGACAGTAGTAAGGTTGGACCGGTACAACGTAACTGGTCGGTCCGGTACGGGGATATCAATAGTGAAGAAGGAAGAATGGGATTAAGGATAAAAGCCGGATCCAAACCTGGTAACCTGGGTGGCATACAGACGGGCGATCAGTTCCCGGCATTGGAACCCTGGAAAAGAAAAGCACCTGTCTATACCAATACGCTTCCCTTATTGCTAACTGAAGGGGAGTTACTCAAAGGGGTGAATTCAGCATTGGTGGTGCCAGCCCTCTGGGAATTTGATGGTACGACGGAAGAAGAGCAGGCATTGAATCAGTTTGCCGAACATATCACCAAGGCTGCGGTTTATTTCACCGCTACAGGAGTGTTGATGGTAACAATAGGCCCCATTGCCCTTCCTTTTATGACTGTAAGTACCATGATGGTACAAATGAATAGCAGAGGAGATATGATGAACAATCAGCCGGCAGCCAACCTGCCTGTGTTTTCGTACCTGGATTTCAGGATACCGGAATTCAATGTGTTTGTGGCCAAGACAATGTATGGTGATGCTAAAGACCGGCCTGTGGGTATGACAGAAGTGAAAGAAGGATATGAGTATAAGCCCTTGGGTATGTTGTTGAATTATGAATCTGCCATTGCCCTCTCCCAATCGGATTTCGGGTACGGTAAAGGCATTATCCCTATCCGGTATAAAGATGCTCCGGATATGAAAGGGGATTATACGGTTTATATTCAGGTGGAGACGACAGACGAAAAGGGCAGTTTTGATAAAACAGCAATTGTTTCACCTGTTTCAAAAGCAAATCCGAAGCCTTACCGGTTGCAGAATGTTTACTCCGGGATGAACCTGATGAATAATGCAACCGGTCCGGTGGCCAATCAGGCACAGGTGGCCAATAAGTGGCAGTTTGAACTGGCAGATCGCTTCAATGATGTGTATTATATAAAGAATCTGGATGGAAGATATTTATATATCACTCCGCCTCCGGGTGTGCAGGAGACCAATGGCTTTCCGGTAAAGTCCGGACCAAAACCAACAGGTAATGCCGGTAAATGGAAAGTTGTTTCTAATAGTGATGGCACCTATTCTATCATTAACATGTATACGAAAAAGGCCTTGATCCATGACGGTCCTTCCGGACGTATCCTGATCTGGGAGAACCGGGCTAATCCCGAGCAACGGTGGATGATCGGGAGATAGGGAGAGGAGGGAGTCGGGAGGAGGGAGTCAGGAGTCGGGAGGAGTGAGTCGGGAGATAGGGAGTCAGGATAGAGCAACCCGTAAAGTTTCTGTAATTTAGAAATACAGAAACCACCGATCACCTAATCTGCACGTATGCGCTTATCCTTTCTCTTTTTTATCACTGCTGCTCAACCGGTTTAAGAGTTTAGAATGCCGACCCGGTGGGAGAAGCAGGAAGCGGTACATTTTACAATTACATTCAATACAGGGTTTTTGATAAGGCTGGTAAAACCAGCTGATAAGCCTTACCTTTATATCCATCAGCATTTTGTATATGAAAAAGGTTGTTTTATTTATTTCTGGTTTTATTTGCTTTCTGAATATCTCTGCCCAGCACCAGGAAGAGCATAACAAGAATAAAACCGCACAATCGGCCAATGAGCACATGCATCAATCCTCCGTCGATGAGTTGTCAAGGCGCTTTGAATCACCCGAGCGGGATGCCTATCAGCAGCCGGAAAAAGTACTGGAATATCTGGGAAATATTAAAGGAAAAAAGATCATGGATATCGGAGCTGGTACCGGGTATTTTTCAGTTAAGCTGGCAGCAAAAGGTGCACAAGTGATTGCTGCGGATGTCAGTGACGAGTTTCAGCAATACCTGAAAGCAAGAATTGAAAAGAATCAGCTCAAAAATATAGAGTTGCGGAAAATACCCTACGATCATCCCGGGTTAAACGAAAAGGAAGCGGATATGATCCTGATTGTAAATACATATCATCATATCGAAAACCGGTCCGTCTATTTTACCCATGTTAAAAATGGCACAGCTGCTGGCGGTGAATTAGTCATCATTGATTTTTTTAAAACAGATGTACCCGTTGGTCCTCCACCGGCTCATAAAGTATCTATGGATGAAGTGATAGCCGAATTGAAAGCAGCCGGCTATACCAGCTTTGAGGTGAATGTTAATTTATTGTCTTATCAGTTCATAATAAGAGCCCGGTAATACAAAAGTTTCACGTTTCTGTGTGCTTCTGATTCGTAATTCCATAGATTATAGACTAACTTTAACCTATGAAAGCGGTAACCTTACTCCTTTTCCTGACTTTCACATTATTACTTGCCGGCTGTAAAAAGAAAAACACCCCTGATCCTGCAGCTGAGCCCGATCAGTCTTCTTTTGCTTCAGCTTCAGTGATTAATCAACGACTGGGACGGGGAATTAATCTGGGTGATACCTATGAAGCCAGTTGGGCGCCACGTGAAGCTGACCCGGCCGATTTTCAACGGATCGCGGCCAGTGGTTTCAAACATGTACGGATTCCGGTCCGTTGGGAATTGCCCACCCGGAGTACTTACGCGGCTCCGTATATCATTCAACCTGCTTTTTTACAGTCTGTAAAGAAAGCCGTAGATGCAGCCCTGAAGAATAAACTTCATGTGATCATCAATATGCATCACCATGATAGTCTGTTCAAAAACCCCGATGGATTAAAGCCTATGTTCCTGGCCCAGTGGAAACAGATCGCTTCTTATTTTAAAAAATACTCCGATAGTCTTTTGTTTGAAGTACTCAACGAACCGCATGATCAGCTGGATGCAGATAAATGGAATTTGTTTTTTGCTGATGCACTCACAGAGATCCGGAAAACCAATCCGAAAAGAACCGTATTGCTGGGCGTGGCAGAATGGGGTGGGGTATCGGCCCTGAATAAACTGGTGATTCCATCCGACACGCATTTGATCCTGACAATCCATTATTATAATCCATTTACGTTTACGCATCAGGGGGCTGAGTGGGTGAGCGGGTCAACCCCCTGGCTTGGAACAAAGTGGCGGGATACAGAATATGAACGCCAGGCAGTAATGAATGATTTTCAGGCTGTCATACAACTGAAACAGGACAAGAATATTCCAATACATATCGGGGAGTTCGGGGCATACAGTAAAGCTGATATGGATTCACGGGTAAAATGGTCCCGGTTTTTATCACGTTGGTTTGAACAAGAAGGGTTCAGCTGGGCCTATTGGGAGTTCAATTCCGGATTCGGGGTATACGACCCCGTTACAGGTCAGTTCCGTACATCATTGCTCAATGCGCTTACTACTGATCCAATGGCCACGGCAGCACCGGTAACCCTGATCGATCTTTATAGCAGTAATTTCAGTTCGTCTGCGGATGGCTGGAACCTGTATAATAATGACGCCTCCGCCGCCTCTTCCCTGAATATTGTTTCAAACAAGGCGCAGATAACGATTACCAGTCCGGGCAACCAGAACTGGCATATCCAGTTGATCAGACCTGGTATTGCAATTCAATCGGGTAAAACCTACCGGGTGAGCTTCAATGCATATTCCACGGGCAACCGTGACCTGGCTGTATCCCTGATGCTCAATAGTGCACCATGGTCATTATATAGTTATGCAGACTTTTCGGTTTCCACGATTGACAAATCGTATAACTATGTTTTTACCGCCATGGCCAGTGATCCGGGAGCAGCATTTGTTTTTTCATTGGGGGATAGTGGGGTGATGCCGGTAACGCTGTATAATATTAAGTTTCAGGAAGTGCAGTACTGAACAGGAAATGAGAAATAAAGAATAAGGAACTTTGCTACTCGCCGGTACTTAGTTATGAAGCCTTCAACTACAGCTAAAATAATAAATTACTTCATTGCTGCTGTCTGGCTGGTCAATGGTTTATTTTGTAAAATATTGAACCTGGTTCCACGGCACCAGGAAATTGTAGCCACTATTCTTGGTCAGGAACATGCCCGCTTACTGACCATTGCGATTGGAATAAGTGAGGTGCTAATGGCCCTGTGGATTTTATCCGGGATAAAATCAAGACTGAATACCCTTCTCCAGATTGCCGTGATCACGGTGATGAATACGCTGGAGTTCATCCTGGTGCCCGGACTCCTGTTGTGGGGAAGATTCAATGCCCTTTTTGCTTTGCTGCTGATTCTTGTGATATATTACAATGAATTTCATCTGAAACCCAAAATCAGACCCCTTTCCTGATGTTTTCCTTTTTAAAAGATCATCCTTTTGCCGTTGAGGCATTTTTCAAAAGCTCACTGGTGCTGACATTTGCGGTACCGAAGGAACAGCTGGAGCAATATATTCCCGAATGTCTGCAGCTGGATACTTTCCAGGATCGCTGGGCCTTTATTGCCATTGCCATGGTGCAGACAAAAGACCTGCGGCCGAAAGGTTTTCCGCGCTTTATGGGCAATGACTTCTTTCTGACCGGTTACCGGGTTTTCGTACGCTACACCAATAAGGCAGGGAAAAACCTCCGTGGTTTATATATCCTGAAGTCAGAAACAAATAAAATGAAAATGGAGATCATGGGGAATATCTTCACTCACTATAATTATACCACTACGGATATTCAGCAGGAGGAGACGGCGGATACCACTACTATTTTTTCAGTGAAATCAAAACTGCGGATAACGGTTGATAAAACAGCAGAAGACATACTCTTGCCGCCTCAATCGCCATTCGCCGACTGGAAGGAAGCCAGGCGCTTTGCTGGTCCGCTCCCTTTCACGTTTACCTATAATAAAGAGAAGAAGGAAGTCCTGATCATCGAAGGCGTGCGGGAAAACTGGACACCTGCACCTGTGCGGGTACTGGATTACCAGATTGATTTTTTTCATACATTGAAAACGGATCCACCGGTTCTGGCCAATGCCTTTGTCATAAAGAACATTCCATATTATTGGAAGAAGGGTAAAATTGAGAAATGGACCTGACGCGACGAAAATTTCAAGGGGTACTGAATATCCTGAGTTTTAACCGGCACTTTTATGTGTTTGGCGGGATCGCTCTGGCCCTGATCATCGTAAGTTATTGGTTGTTCAACTGGCCATCATACTTTTTCTGGATCGTCATCGCAGCATTTATATATGGACTCATCATGCCGCTGATCGTATCGGCTTATGTATATGATTTTTCCGGTTATTACCGGTTTGACTGGCTGAAGCAATACAATTTACAGGATGGAGAGGATCAACTTTTTCTGAATATCAATGCAGGATTTGATGAGACCAGTTTTATCCTGCATCAACACTTTCCTAAAACTACGCTGCGGGTATTTGATTTTTATAATCCGCAACAGCATACTGAGCCGGCGATCATCCGGGCCCGGAAAGTCAGCATGCTTTATCCCGGCACTCAGGAAATTAAAACGGATACGATTCCGCTCCCGGATCAGTCAGTCGATGTGATTTTCCTCTTATCGGCAGCACATGAGATCAGGAAGCAGGAAGAGAAGATTCGATTTTTACAGGAATGTTTTCGGGTTTGCAAACCTGGCGGGCAGGTCATCCTGGTCGAGCACCTCCGGGATTTTCCTAATTTCCTGGCTTTCTCCGTAGGCTTTACTCATTTCTTTTCCCGGAAGACCTGGAAGAAGGCGTATACAGCAGCCGGGTTTACCAGTATAAAAGAAACCAAATTCACTCCTTTTATGTCCGTTTTTAATTGCAAACCTTAACCTGATGCATGCACATTTAGTCATAACCGGTGTTCTGCTGATCGCATTGGCCTTCGTGCACCTGGTATTTCCTTCCTACTTCAACTGGAAGAAAGAATTACCGTTATTAAGTCTGGTCAATCGTCAATTGATGACGATCCATACATTTTTTATCGCGCTGACGGTTTTATTAATGGGGGTGCTCTGCCTGGTGTCGACGGATGATCTGATAAACACAGGCCTGGGTAAAGTGATATCCACCGGTCTGGCGATCTTCTGGAGTATCCGGCTGGTCATCCAGTTTTTTGGTTACTCACCCAAACTCTGGAAAGGGAAGACCTTTGAGACGGTCGTCCATATTTTTTTTGTTTTCTTGTGGATCTATCTGAGTTTTATATTCTGGTGGGTGAGTATGCGGTAGGAATTAAATTATATTAAAAACGGATTTTATAAAACAATTTGTACATCAAAACATTTTAGTCAATTTGTATGAAATATTATCTTTTTGCGTGTATCAGTATATTAATTATAAGGCAATCAACAGCCCAGGATAAGCTTGTGTTTGAGCAGTACAAATTCGATTCCTCGTTCGCCATTCTTGGAGCTTGTTCATACAATGAAAATGGAAAAGTACATTTTAAGGACTATTCATTTTATATTAACGATACTGCTGGCCTGAATAAACTGAAAGCCAGCTTAAAATATGGTAAACGGTTGGAAATGCCTGTTTTGGAAGATGATGATTTTGCCATTTATATTATAAAAAATAAGGCGGCACTGGATACAGATATTTTTATAAATCCAACATATTCCAATATTTGCATTGATGGATGGTTTTATGAATTTGATGTCAGTCAGTTAAAAAAACTGCATGATATATATCCGGTAAATTTTAGTTTCAAACTTAGCAGAACGAAATCTGATACTGAAACAGACAAGCTCATTTCTAATATGACTACTAAAGGGTCACTTCTCTGTTATCAGGATATTTCGGAAGAGATGAGTGGTTCAGCCACTTTGTTAATCCCCCGGAATAAGGAATGTACCTCTGGGCCGCAAGGAATTAAAATAATTAAGGAAAAACTGCTTGCATTGGGAATTAAAGAAAGCGATTTCCTGATCGGCTATATCCCGGTATTGGAAGAAACAGCATTTTTTAAGCTGGAGTTGCATTCTTCTAAAGAGGTTTACAACCGTTTTTCAGATTCAGGGTACCAATTATCGGCATGGAAAGTAAAAGAAGCAGAAATATTATCGTATTGGCGTAAATAGGGAAGTGCGAACAGTCTACTTTTATCTTCAATACATAGCGCTGTTTTAAAGCGGCCGGTTCAGGAAAATCTGTGCTCGTATAAATTCAATATAAGTAATCCTGCAAAAGTGTTTTTATTTTCCTGTGTACATATCTTGGTTTTATATTCTGGTGGGTGGCAATCAAATTGACTAGTTAAGGTTAAAGAAATTATATATTCTCTTCTGTTAATCATTTAAACAATTCGATAATGAATTCTGAAGAATATGATAAACTCATCGAACAACTGAAGTTGTCTATTAGTGAAGACGATGCCACATTCGGTATTTTCAAGTACGGGGGTGGAGCCGATGAGTCTTATATTAAAGCAGACAAGCAGGGACTCCGGCTTTTTGCCCTGGAACTATTAATGGCTGCACAAAAATCGAATGAAATTCTGCATGATAGGGAGAAGAGTATAATTCCGATTGAGTTTGAAAAAAGTTGGGTGAATGAAGATAGTGATACGATTATTGAGTATGTGATGCCCGTTGTGTCACGGTCAAATGCCAGACAGCCCGTTGGACCAACGAATACCATTAAAGATAAACTGATTGGGGCCGGGTTTATAGCTTTAATGATTTTTCTCATTCTTTCAATGATTGTCGGAATATTTTCAATATTAAAATGGCTGCTATAGAGATATTACAACACACAGCTAATTCATAATTTTAAACCTGAAAATATGATGTCAGACGCCTCATTCCGCAAGATCGCTATGGACTTTTCGGAGGTCACAGAGGAACCTCATTTTGAAAAAACATCCTTTCGCATTAATGGCAAAATATTTGCCAGTATGGATACGGTTAACAAGCGGGTGACACTAAAACTGCCGCCCAATGAACAAGCGATTTATTTGTTGATGAAACCGGCATTTGCCAGTCCGGCCACAGGTGCCTGGGGCAAACAGGGATGGACCCGTTTTGAACTGACGAAAGTCCCGGCACCAGTGATGCGTGAGGCATTGAAGAAGGCATACGAAACAGTAGCTCCGATAAAGAAATCGCTGAAACCCAGTAAGAAAATAGTCATCCGGAAAGAGAAGGCGGAAATGATTCAGACCCTGCACCCGGATAAAACAAAGACCAATAAGCGCATATCGCTGGAGAAGTACAATTATATCAAAAAACACCTGCTGGAGGTAATGAAGAAAACAGAACTGACGCATACCGATCTGATGGAAGCCTTGTACCAGCGTGTCAAAGATGAGTTTGAAGGCGGCGTGCAATGGTATGGTGAGACGGTGAAGCTGGATCTTGAGGCGAGAAAGCTGATTGAACGGACGGGAACAAAGCCGGAGAAATACAAACTCAAAGCAAAGTGAAAAAAGATTGTTCTGGTTCTTAATTTTTAAGTTATGCTGACTTTTAATCTCCGCTTCTTCCTGCTCAGCATCCTGTTCTTCGTCACGGAAGTATTGATTGCTCTATATGTGAAGGATAACTTCGTGCGTCCCTATGTGGGCGATTACCTGGTGGTGATGCTGATCTATTGCGCGGTGCGGACTTTTATCAAGGCCAATCCTGTTAAAGTAGCTATTGCCGTTCTGTTATTTGCTTACCTGGTGGAAGTACTCCAGTATTTCCGTATCGTGGACCGGTTGGGCTTGTCAGGCAACCCGGTAGCTAAAACCGTAATTGGTTATGGATTTGAGTGGTGGGACATACTGGCGTATACGCTGGGGGTATTGACGATTTTGCTGGTTGAGTGGAAAATTAGAAGTAAAGACTGATTCTGCCCATGTATTTATTACCTATTAGCGCATACCTGTTTATTCATTTACAATTAACAAACAGTTCTTTACATCAAATTTTACGACATTTTACACTGTTTTACATTGGATATATAGCAAACCATGCGCAACAGATTATCTTTAAAAAAATGGTATGCAGATTATGAATTACACACTTAAAGATGGTCTGGTTGTTATTAGTTGCCTTTTGTTTTTTGGCTGCGGGATGAATAAGCCGCCACTCGTTCAGGCACAGGATGCCCCAACAGAAAAATCGCCCCCTAAAAAAATACCCATTGTTCAAAAGCTCAGGCAAAATGATCACATACCTGTTGAAGAGCGGATAAAACTGTACCACCAGTTAAAAAAGGAGGCCCCTCAACTTTACAGTTTCGAGGATGAAACCGAACTGACCATGTATGGCTATTCCATTTTGTGGGCCAATAAAACGACGGAAGCCATTGAAGTGTTTAAACTGATTGCGACTGAATTCCCCAATTCCTCAAATGCGTATGATAACTTAGGGGAAGGGTATCTGAAAAACGGGAACAAGGAACTGGCCCTGTTGAATTATGAGCGTTCACTGGCCATGGATCCGGAGAATTTCAACGCAGAAGATCAGGTGGCAAATATCCGTTTTCCCGACAGGGTGCCGCTTCAACCCGCTGAATTGTTTAAGAAAGTCTATCCGGCCACTGCTTACCGGGATGATCTGGATCAGTTGGGAACTACCTTGCTAAAAGTACATCCGAATGCGCTCAAATTTATTACCCGGGAGGCATTCTGGAAATCAATTGAAGATAAGAAGCGGCTGATTACTGATCGTACCACTTATGGAGCATTTGCCTGGTATTGCAGTGAGATCATTGCCAATGTACATTGTTCGCATACCAATATGGGGAGTTTTGATTATGAAGCGACTATGCTGCCCGAATCCGCCCGTTTTCCACTGCAAACGCGTTGGATCAGCAACCAGCTGTTTGTAATTAATCCGTTGAGTAATAGCCAAAAAGTAAAGATAAAGGATGAAGTTGTAAGTATCAATGGTACTAAGGTTGCTGAAATTATCAAAGAGTGCTACAAACATATTCCTGCACAAGGTTATATCGAAACCACCAAGAATCATTTTTTTAATACCTGGAGTACGGCTATGATTCCCTTTGCCCTGGGATTTCCGGACAGGTATGAGATTGTTTTAAAAGGAGCAAATGCGCCTATTATTCTGAATACAACCGCAAACATAGAAGAGCCCTATTTTGACAGAACCCTGGATCTTTCCGGCAACAATCTTTCACTTAGTTTTATGGAGGGAGATACGATCGCTTTTCTTAAGGTGGCTTCTTTTAATTATTACAGGTGGGCTGACTTTGATGTGTTCAAGCGTTTTATTGACAGTAGTTTTAGTGAAATCCGTAAGAAAGCGGTTAACAAGCTGGTTATTGATCTGCGGCAAAACAGGGGCGGTTCCCAATCCTCCAGTATTCATTTATTGCAGTACCTGGTGAATCAACCCTTCACCTATTATTCAAATGCCCAGTTTGAGGGCAAGCGGGATAAAATTGAAGGGGAGGATATTGTATATCCGTTTACCAACCGGTTTGAAGGGAAAACCTATTTTATAATTGATGGAGTTGGCAACTCAACGACCGGTCACTTTATGTCAATTGCCCGGTATCTGAAGCTTGGAACGATTGTGGGGGAAGAACTTGGCTCCAATCAGTTTTGCTCTGCCGGTATGACGACCAGGAGACTGGCCAATACAAAACTGGTCTACTATGTGGCGAATAATACCCATGAGTCGTTGGCGGTTGACCTGCCGGATGAAAACGGAATTTTGCCGGATTATACTGTTACACAGGGGATAGATGATTTCTTAATTAAAAGGGATGCCGTAAAAGCTTTTGCAATCCAACTGGCTAAACAAAATAAGTAAGCAACGAATCCGTTATTCAGCTTCCGGCAGGTTGTTCACGGAGGGACTTTATTTTCCGCGCTACTCCTTTCCGGATTTTTTGTTTTAAAATTGCAGGCAATGAAATGTCGTTATTTGATTCAGCTGGCCGCTGTCTTCTTTTGTGTGCAAACACAGGCGCAACCAGGTGCAGCACCTTTTTCTACCATTGACCTGCCGGCGCTTTGTAAAATCCTTGGGACGGAGAAACGGATCATTGGATTGGGGGAATCCACACATGGCACCAGGGAGTTCACCAGCATCCGCACAGAAGTGGTGAAAACGCTGGTTACGCAATATAATTACCGCGCCATTGTGTTAGAAGCGGATTTTGTACCCTGTGAAAAAATAAACAGTTTTATTGCAGGAGGCAAGGGGGATATTGAAAAACTGCTGATTGATCAACGGCTCTGGCCCTGGATTCAGGAGGATTTCCTGAACCTGCTTATTTGGCTTAAAGAGTATAACCAGCAACATCAAACAGGACCAGTCCGGTTTTATGGCATGGATAGTCAGTATACGGGCCTGTTTGCAAAGAAAGATTCGGTACTCCTCCATGATTTTGAAACGGGAACAAAATTGTTCAGCATTATTGATGGCTCCGGAAATCCCAGGGAAAAAATAAAAGCACTCCGAAAACTGGATGACCAACTCAGCGATGTCCCGGACAGCATTGACCTGGAGATGCACTATTATTTATTATGCTATCTCCATAAACTATCCCTTGCTGAAAAAGGAAACACGGATACCCGGGATGAAAATATGGCCCGCTTTGTACAACTGATACAAAAAAAATACGGAGATAGTCTGCGTATGATTCTTTGGGGAAAGAACAGTCATATCAGTAAACAGGGACCTGCTTTAAATGAACGGACAGCCGCTGGGTATCATCTTTCAAAATTATATGGGAATGCCTATGCTGCTATTGGCCAGGATTTTAAGGAAGGGACATTCCTGGCGGTCGATTATGAAAATAAGACGGAGCGGAAAATAAAGCCATTTCTGTTGAAACCCACCCGGCAGACCCTGGCCGCTTCCATTGATTTTACTAATACCCCTTTTCTGGTCGTGAATTGCAGTTCATTAAAAGAGTCCTATTCGATCAATGCCATCGGGGCCATTTATGTCAGAGAGCCGGGTAAAAAGAATGCTTTTTATTCAAAAATCAAAAAAGATAAGGAATATGACTACCTGATCATTTCAGCCGTTTCCACTCCCATTCGTCTGCTGTCTTCCTATCTGAATAAAATGCAACCATGAAAAACCTGTGCTTTTTCTTTTTATACCTGATTATTTTTCCGGCCTCCGCCCAGGTTATCACTCCGGGACAGGATACGGCCGCTGCCGTTTATTATCAGCAAGCGGGCGAATATGCAGTACGGAATGAACATACAGCGGCGTTCAGATTTTTAAAAGAAGCGATAGTGAATGGGGCCAGGGGAGAGGATGTTCTCACCGACACTGACTTTACAGGCTTACAAAAGGACCTGAATGGCTGGGCTGAAATTGAGGTCTTGTTGAAAAGCCAGTATGTGGCCAGTAATCCGGGAATTTCAAAGCCGGACCTGGGGTATGAGCTTTGGCGGATGTGGGTGGAGGATCAACGTTACCGTACATTAAAGCGTAATTATAAATTGCCCGGAAATCCGGTTACCGATATAGCCCTGCACCAGCAACAGCTTATCCGGGTGAAAGAGATTCTTAAAAATTCCGGCTGGCCCGCTTATAGTGAAGTAGGACGGGCAGGCGGGGATGCGGTGTTTTTTGTTTTTCAGCATGATGATGCTAAAAACATGAAAAAGGTACTGCCCTTACTGATCGCCGCGGCAAAAGCCGGGGAAGCGGATATGAGCAAAGTCGCGATGATGATTGACCGGTACCTGGCCTATACGGAGCAGGTACAGCTTTACGGCAGCCAGGCATTCCGGAGAATCAAACCGGGGCAGGACCGGAAGGATATACCGCTGACCCTGTATCCGATAGCTGGTGAAGAGAGGATGTTGGAGCGACGTAAAGCTTTAGGCATGGTCGATTTTTTTGAGAATTGCAGGCAATTGGGGGTGGAGTATATAAGAATTGAGAACCGGACGGATTATAAGCCTATAGTGATTAAAAAGAAGTGGGTAGATGCGGGGTATTTATTGACCGAATAAAAGGGTTAATGACAAATTTTATTCATTTATATAATCCATTGTGGGGGCAGGAGTTCAACCGGATTTACCAGGTGTTGAAAAATAAATGATTATTTCGTGATGCCCTGTTGCAGGATAAGGACTTGATGATGCAATATGCTGCCTTTAAAGAACGTTTAACCGGTCACAATGGCATTAGCAGGGAGGCATAAACACCATGGGGAAACGGAAATTATCCTGGAAGATTTACGAAATCAGGTGATGACGGATGTTGAACTTTCGGCGAACCGGAAGATGAATGGTTAAACAAACAGGAGGGGTGATTCGGATTTGCGTTTAATCTTCGCCGTTCTGTAAAATTTTCAGTATCCGGTTTAACTTTTATACTCTTTCTAAGTCATAAATATCCTAAAACCAAACCTATGCGATCATCGCAGTATACTTTATTCATTCTTCTAATCGTATTTGCCTCCTGTAAAAAGGACAATTCGAATCCCCCCGCGGCCGAAACCATGTATTTCCCGTCCAACACGGACACCACCTGGGAGCGTAAATCCATGAGCAGTCTGGGCTGGAACACCAGTAATGTACAGGCGCTGAAAGATTATCTCAGTCAGAAAAACAGTAAATCCTTTATGATCCTGGTCAATGGACGGATCGTGATGGAGGAATATTTCAATGGGCATACTGCCTCAGATACCTGGCAATGGAACAGTGCCGGAAAGACCCTGGTATCTACAACTACCGGTATCGCCCAGCAGGAAGGATTGCTGAACATTAATACAAAAGCTTCGCAATACCTGGGAGCGGGCTGGACGGCAGCTCCGTTGGCCAAGGAAAACCTTATCACCGTCAGGCACTTGTTGACCATGACCTCCGGATTAAATGATTCGAATAACCTGGTTATCCGCCCTAACCTTACCTATATGGCAGATGCGGGTACCCGTTGGTCTTACCACAATGTATTTCAGAAGCTTATTGATGTGGTAGCAGCAACCAGCGGGCAAACTTTCGATAATTACTTTAATGCAAAACTGAAGAACAAACTGGGCATGGATGGCTTCTGGAATTATGGTACCATTTTTACCATCTATCATAGCAATACCCGTAGTATGGCAAGGTTTGGTCTGATGGCCTTGAATAATGGCAAGTGGAAAGATGAGCAGATCATCAACCAGACATTCTTCAATGAAGCGATCAATTCCTCGCAATCGATCAATCCTTCTTACGGGTATCTTTGGTGGTTATGTGGCAAGTCCGGAGCGATGATACCTGGCGGTCAGACTTTTTACCCTGGCAACCTGATTCCCAATGCCCCTACTGATGCGTATGCGGCTATGGGTGCAGAAGATCAGCGGATCTATGTAGTACCCTCTAAAAAGATGGTGGTGATCCGGATGGGCGATGCCTCTGATCCACTGAATCCCAGTTTCGCCGTATCGGGCTTTGATAATGAATTGTGGGGGAAGCTCAACGCGGTGATCAATTAATCAAGGATTAAACTAATTTATCAACCCCGCTATTTTGCGGGGTTTTTTGTTGACAGGCAATACCGGAAAGTGGTAGTTGTAATGTCAGGGAATGGACTAAATTGTGTGCCTGATGAATGACAGCATAAAACTTTCCACGCTCACGCAACTGATCCAGGATACGATCCAGTCACGGTTTGAGGGAGAAGTATTTCAGGTGTCCGCGAGGATCATGAATGTAAAGAAATATGAATCTGCGCGCCGTTGTTACCTGACCCTTGAAGAGTATGAATATGGCAGCAAGATCACTGAGATCAGGGCGGTATTCTGGTCCAATGCTTATAGCGAGATTGAAAAATTTGAGAAGGCACTCCGGCAACCTTTCAAAGACGGAGCAGAGATTACCTGTAAAGTAAAAGTCAGGTATCATAAAGTGTTTGGGCTAAACCTGGATGTATTGCAAATTGATGTGGCACAGGCACTGGGCACACTTGAACTGGAAAGGCAGCAGACTCTGGAGAAACTGGTAAAGGAGAACCCGGAATATGTACAGCTGATCGGCGGGAATTATCTTACCTATAATAACAGGCTGGAACTACCCCTAGTCATTAGCCGTATTGCGTTGATCACCGCGCCGAATTCAGACGGCCAGCGCGATTTTCTGCAGGAGCTGAAGGGGAATAAACACGAGTATCAGTTTGCCGTGACTGAATTTCTCACAACGATACAAGGTGAAAATGCCCATCAGCTGATTCTGGATCAATTGCGACTGATTGAAAAGCAGCAGGAAAATTTTGATATGGTGGCGATTGTAAGAGGAGGAGGTTCAATCAGTGATTTCAGGCCATTTGACGATTATGCACTTTCGGCTGCGGTGGCCCGCTTTCCGATACCCATCTTTACTGGTATTGGTCACGACCGTAATCAAAGTATTGTGGACCTGATGGCCAGGGAACAAAAAACACCGACCAAGGTAGCGGCTTTGATCGTGGAGCATAATTTTGATTTTGAGAATGCATTGATTGATCTTAAAGCCAGGATGAGTGATGCTGTTACTCATCAACTCGACCGGGCAGCTGAAAAACTGGAACAGGCGAAGCGGATCATCCGGCTCTCGAGTCCGTGGGATATTCTCCGCCGGGGCTTTGCGATTATTACCCATGAAGATAAAATAGTAGTCGATCCTTCGCTGATTAAGGAAGGCATGGAATTACAAACACAATTGATGAATGAAACCATTCACAGTACGGTAACCAAAAAGACAAAAGATGAAAATAAAACTGACATATAGTGAGGCCTTTAATAAACTGGAAGAACTGGTGGAACAGCTGGAAGACGGGACTATACCATTGGACAAGCTGGCGGCTACGGTAAAACAGGCTAATGAATGGGTAGCGGTTTGTGAGGGCAAGTTGAGGCAGATTCAGGAAGAGGTAGAAGCCGATGTAGTAGCGAAAAAGAGTAAGGGAAAGAAATGAGTTTTTGCTTTCGTTTTTTAAAAGCCTTACAGGCAACGAAACCCTTTTTGATCTTGTCATACAAACATGAAGTATTTTCTTTTACACCTGCTTTTCCTGTCTGCACTCAATTCCGGAGCTCAGCATCGGAACAGTTTTGCATTCACCATACATGTTCAGCCGGAGATCACCCGACATCACAAAAACTATGCGATTCAGTGGAATGAGGCAGGAGCTACCACCACCTTCAATGCAGGGTTACGCGCAGCTGTGCAATATCGAATTGCCGGCCGTTTTTTCGCAGAGGCCGGATTGGGATATGTACCCCGGCGTATGAATAATACGTTGTATTTTTTCAATCAAAATGTAATACCGCCTCCAAGGCAGAGCCCGACGCAGGAGCTGGTCGGGTATAAAAATATCACTTACCGGACTCTGGAGCTACCGCTTACAGTGGGTGTAATCTTTTTAAAATTAAAAAAAGTGGAACTGTACGCTACAGGCGGGTATACTACTAACTACCTGCTCAGTGCGCGATATGGGAAGGGGTCCAATTCAAAGTATGCCGGGGTTTACAGCAAGCGGTATTGGCAAGGGGAAAGCCTGCTGGCGGGTATAGGAACCGATATCCGTATAAAAGAAAAACTTTTCTTCTCAACCCGCCTCAGTTACTCATTACGAAATTCAGTAAATGCGGATCCTTATCTATTTAGTCAGAGTTATGATGGGCTGAGGATGACACACCAGTTTGTGCAAGGGGCAGTGGGTGTTCGGTGGTCATTAAACTAAAACTGACCGATATTATCCTCCTGATATTTTCAAAATAAACAACTCACACAAACAGATAAACATCATTCCATCCCAGACCGTACTCTTATTATTCTGTGTAAGCAGGTAAAGCAGTAACCCCAAAGTGGAAATCAAAATTGACATTAGTAATGAACTCTGGGGCGACCGGCGTTTTGCCATACAGGACCCAACCGGGATCAACATTGATACTGTGAGGCACATGCCGTAAAACTGAGGACTATGGGAGGAGCAGGTATGAAAGCTTGTTTTGATATTTTTGAGTGGGTGTATATTTCTTTTCACGAAACATTAAGCTTTCTCCTATATTTAAAGAGAAATGGATTCGTTTTTACTCCGACCGAATCTCAACTTTCTACAACCAGCACCAATCTTTTATTCCTGCTATGGCACAAAAATTCTTGTTTTGCCTTTTAGTTTTTCCTGCTTTATGGGTTAATAGCCAGTCGGATTTTCTGGACCAGCTAAAAATCTATAAAATAAACGACCCGGTATTGAAAGAGATCCAGTTCTCCGTGTTCAAAAAGGATATGGATAAGAAAAAGCCATTGTTGCTTTTCCTCGGAGGATCCGGCCTGGAACCCACGTTCAAGTATAACCGGGCTGATCAGCAGGTGTATTATACCGGCTTTTACCGGTTCAGTCAGTATAAAGACAGATACCATATTGTCTTTATAAACAAGGCCGGGATACCGCTGTATGATTCGGTGAACAATAATAATGAACAGTATAAAGTAACCCCTTTTGCGGAAGCCAATAACACAGCCGACTGGCGGGCTCAGAGTGCTTCGAAGGCAATTGATTACCTGCTGAAAGTACTACCGGTGGATACCAGTAATGTAATTGTGGTCGGCCATTCACAGGGCGGGCAGGTGGCGCCCAAAGTAGCGGTGCTGAACCGGAAAGTGAAGAAAGTAGTGATTATGTCGGCCAATGCCCTGGATCATATTTATGACCGGATGCTGCTGGCCAGGCAACAAGCGCTGAATAACCAGATGAGTTATGAAGAAGCACAATATGTGGTGGATAGTCTGTTAACTATTCAGAAAGCCATCTATCAGTCGCCGGCTGATACCCAACAAACCTTTTGGGGAGATCCGTTTAATAAATGGTACAGTTACTCGAAGGAAACTCCCCTGGAGAATATGCTCAAACTCAATATTCCGATACTCCTGATTGCCGGTGGCCGTGATGTGGAGGGCTCCTATATAGCCAATACCGACTATGCGGCGCTGGAATTCATACGAAAAGGGAAGCAGAACCTGACCTATAAAGTGTATCCCAATTATGATCATATTTATGGCGAAACAGCACGTAAATACGGCGAAGAGATCGGACTGGGGTTTAAAGCCAATGCGGTGGTGGATGATGTTTTTAAGTGGCTGGGTGAGAAGTAGTGAATGTCAGACTGTGATCATTCGTATTCCGAATTCAACGAAGCACGATTTCCCCTTGTCTTACTAATATGAAGAGTTACCTCAGTTTACGGGCTTAATTATACCATACGCAATACCGGTACATTCGATCCATACCTTTTCAGCCAGGACATGGATGGTATTCCGCTGAACCAACAGGTTTTACGGGGGTCGGTGGGAGTGAGGTGGGTATTATAAATAGCTGCACAGGAGTACCCGGGATTTTGTATATTAGGAGAAGGATACGTTGACATTTGAAAAGTATCCAATTTCCACTCACCTCCATAAACTGTAAATCATGAAAATTCTCAGCGCCATCCTGTTATGTTTTATCTTATTCTCCTGCCAGCAACCAACAGAAAAAAAATCAGCTACACCAGCAGTTACCAGTTTTGATGAAACGGCTGAAACAGCCGCCATCCTGCAAGTCATCGAAAATGAGACCAGTTGTTTTTTCGCCGGCAATTATGAATGCTGGGCCAAAAACTGGAGTCATGAACCTTATGCCATGCAGGCCTGGAATAATGACGACGGTTCCATGGATGCGGCTATTGGTTGGGAAAAAATTAATGCACAGGGTAAGAACTGGATTGAAAAGTATTATAAAAACGGGAAAGAAGTGATTCACCCTGTGGTGAAGAAGGAAAAGCCACAGGTAAAGTTTTTCAATGACCGCACGGCCTACCTTATCTGGAAACAGTATAATGCCGATAAGGAGAATAAATATTATAAACTCAGCCAGGAAACCAGGATCATGGAAAAGGCTGCCGACGGCTGGAAGATCGTCAACGTTTCGGCCTTTTGGAATTCCAATAAGAAAATTCCGGTGGATAGTTTGAAGCTATAGTATTCATCAGCTCACAATAAACGGATAAGGTTAACCGTTAATACTTGTCTTTATCCAATCTCCTGTTTATTCCCCTTTTTATTTTCAAACCAACGGTATAACCAATGAAAAGAGTATTTTTTTTGGCTGGCATTATTATGCTCAGCTGTGTAGTCACTGCACAATCGTTTAAAAAGGCTTTTTTCAACGCTGATATCAGTAATTTCTGGAAAGCGTATGATAAGATCAGGGCCACCACGGATACGGCACTGCAGCGACAGTTAATCAATGATATATATATCCGTCCGGGGTCAGCCGGACTGCAGGAACTGATCCGGTACCGGAATTATACAGATGATGATTTTCTGACTATGATCCGTGAGAGTCCGGCTTTCTGGAAATCCTTGCGTAGTCAGACCCTGAATACGGAAAAACTCTATCCGGTTATCGAGATGGATATTCAAAAATTGAAAACCCTGTATCCTCCTTTAAAACCCGCGACGGTTTATTTGCTGATCGGTGCTTTCCGAACGTAGGGTACGGGCGCAAATGGGAAAGTGCTGATCGGGAGTGAGTATGCGTTGGCAGGACCAGCAACGAATATGGCTGATTTACCTCAGCGGTTCCATGCTTATTACCGGGATTTCAAGCCCCGCGAAAACCTGGCCCTGCTTTGTACCCATGAGTATGTGCATACGCAACAAAATCAACCGGTGGACAATCTTCTTTCCAATTGCCTCTCAGAGGGTATTGCGGAGTTTATTTCCTGTAAGGCAACCGGTAAAGCTTCCAACACACCGGCCATTGCCTTTGGTAAACTTAATACGGAGAAAGTGGTCAGCCAGTATGTGAAAGACCTGTTTGTGATGTTCAATGATTATAACTGGATATGGGGTGAAAACCGTAATGAATTCAGGGTGCGTGACCTGGGCTATTATATCGGCTACAGCATTGCAGAGCGGTACTATGAGTTGTCTGCGGATAAAGGGAAGGCCATACGCGAACTTATTGAACTGGACTATACCAACGATGCGGCTGTGGAACACCTGGTAGATACCACGCGGTTCTTACCGAAAAAGCTATCTGAACTTTATACTGACTATGATAAAAGCCGTCCAAGGGTAATCGCCCTGTCGCCTTCCATTAATGGCACAAAAGATGTAGCGCCGGGGTTGACCAGGATCACCGTACATTTCTCCGAGCCGCTGAATGGGATTAATACCGGAATTGACTTTGGTCCGCTGGGTCCTGATTATTTTCCGAAACTGAGCCCTGTCCGTGTATGGTCGGACGATAAACGTTCGATAACTCTTGAAGCTGATCTGAAACCCGGCAAGACTTATCAGTTTATGATTGATAATACATTCCGGAGAGAAGATCAGGTAAGAATCAAACCGTTTGTGGTGGAGTTTAGTACGAAGGAATAGGATTTAGAGTTGAGGGTTTAAAGGAAAGTCCCTTTTTATGGAGTTATCATCCTCCGGATATCTTCAATATAAATAATCCATACAGACAGATAAACATCATGCCTTCCCAGATGGATATCTTTTTATCCTGGGTGAGCAGGTAGAAGAGTAACCCGCAGGCGGCGAATACCGGAAGGGAAAAACCGGTGAGTTCGGCCGGTACTTTTACATCAGCGATTAGTGAAGTGGCACCTGGTATAACGAGGGTATTAAAAATACAGCTACCCAGGATATTGCCGATGGCCATTTCGGCTTTTCCCTGGCGGATGGCTGAAATGTTCACGGCCAGTTCGGGTAGGGTGGTGCCTAATGATAAAAGGGTAAGTGCCACAATGGAAGCCGGTACATTGAAACCCAGTGCTATTTTCTCCAGGGAGGATATCGTATAATCTGCTCCGAAATAGATACCCACGGCACTGCCAATCAGGAGTAATAAGGCCTTCACCGGGAACGCTGTCTGCACAGACTTTGATTCTGTCTCTGTTTTTTTCTCTCCCCCTCTAATCAGGTAAAAACTATAGACGAGGAAAATCAGTATGCCCGAAATGGCTTCAGTCCAACGGATGACACCATCATAGGCCACGAGGTAAAAGAAGAAGAAGCTGCCGAGCAGGAAATGCAGGTCGATATAGATATAGGTACTGTTAAGGGAAATACTTTTTTTGTTCAGTACCACCGCCAATCCGGTAATGAGGAGGATATTGGAAATGCTGGCCCCGATAATATTACCGGGTACGATTTCCGATAACCCTTTGCCGGTGGAAATAATGCCGGAAATCAGTTCGGGTAAGGAGGTCCCGATCCCCACAATAAATACCCCGATTACAAAAGGTGAAAGTTTTAACCAACCCCCGATCTGTTCGGCCGCCCGGGTAAAAAATTGAGCAGCGACCAGTAAAACGGTCAGTGCCACGATAAAGATCAGGATCGGGGTAAGCATATGACTGATAAAACAATGATGAGAAAACGGGTTAGCCCTGCAATAATAATTAAATATCTATCAAGTCGTAACTGAAAGCAACTCCTCACTCGATTAAGGATCAAAAAACACCGGGTTGCCGGCATTAATTTTTCCGGATACCGTCTTCCGGGTATGTTTTTCTCATGTCTACCTATTATAATTGCATAAAGGAAATTTGCTAAACCCCGGATTAATTGATAAAGTATGAAATGTAGACCTGCCGCCCTGCTCCTGTTATCCTGCTTTGGTTATCTGCTTGGACTGGGTCAACAACCAGCCCCCATATGGAATGCTGATGGTAAATACGGGGTGGTCAATAGCAAAGGTCAGGTGATTGTACCTTTTGAGTATGATTATATAAGCAGTTACAATCAGGGGCTGGCTATTGTGGCAAAGAATAAAAAGAAGGGGTTGGTCGATGTAAACGGGAAGATGGTGATTCCGGTCATGTATGAAGATATCTATCATTGTGACAACAGCGGATGGCCTAAACCTGTTAAAATAAGCGGGAAGGCCGGGGCCATCAACCGGAAAAACCAGCTGGTGATACCGGCTACTTACCGGTTTATGGATTGTTTTTATAATGGACTGGCCCTGGTTTCGGACCCTAAGGAAGAAACCTATGGAATTATCGACTGTACCGGGAAGCTGATCATTCCATTTGGGATTTACCAATCTCTTTCTGCGGATTTTAATAATGGACTGGTACCCGCAAAAAAGAATGACCGGTGGGGGTATATTAACAAGGCAGGAAAAGAAGTGATTCCCTTTATTTACTTGCATGCGTTTCCTTTTGAGAAGGGCAGGGCTGAAGTGACTAAAGGATATGATGATATCTATATCAATACCAAGGGAGAAGAGGTGAATCACTATATGACGGAACTCCGCAAACAGTATGAGCAATTAAACTACCCGCTTAATGGCCAGATCAGGTACAGAAAGGAGGGCATTGGCTGGTGTGTAATGGATACAACCGGTAAAGAACTTATCCCTGCAGGCAAATATGATGATGTGGATTATTTTTTTGAGGGAGTCGCTTTTGTCAGGAAAAAAAATAAATGGGGCGCTATCGATCGGCAAGGTAATCTGGTTATTCCTTTTTATTATATGGGTAAATTACGTCCTTTTACTGACGGTCTGGCCTTACTCAGAAATATAGAAGGAGAACAGGTGCTGATCAACAAGAAAGGAGAGGCGGTGTATGGAAAGCATATTATACTGGATGCCACTAAGGCGGCTACTGATTATGCTACAGGGGAGCGTTTATACCAGGCCAGAAAATACCAGGAAGCCGTACCTTATCTGCGCAGTGCAGCTGATAACGGACATGAAGAAGCGATGTACCTGCTGGGACTGCTTTATTGGAAGGGATTTGGAGTGCTGCAGGATGTTGATGAATCGATGAAGTGGCTGAAACGTGCTTCCGGTAACGGAAGTTATAATGCAAGAGAGGAGTTGAAAAAAATCGAAAAGGCCGGTCTGCCTCAGGTGGATGAATACAAAATGGGGTATGATGCTTTCCAGCTGAAAAAATATAAAGAGGCGGTCAGCTGGTTTAACAAGGCTGCCGCAAAAGGGAACATGGAAGCCATGTTCAATCTTGGAATGATCTATCAGTTGGGAGCAGGTACTGAAATACCGGCCAATGAAAAAGAGGCGGTGGGCTGGTATCAAAAGGCAGCCGATAAAGGACATGTGAATTCCATGAATAACCTGGGTCAACTGTATTTATCCGAAGAAGGTATTCAGGATTTTAAACTGGCCCTTCAATGGTTTACCAAAGGGGCAGACAAAGGGCATTCCGGATGCATGTATAATATCGGTGTGATGTATGCAAATGGTACGGGTGTGACAATGCAAATGGAAGAGGCTTATAAATGGTTTAAAAAGGCGGCAGACAAAGGGATGGTGGAAGCTAAAGAAGCGGTTAAGAAAATTGAAAAGGAGGGACTTGTATCAACGGAGGTTAAAAACGGGGATGCGGCTTTTGACAAGAAGGAATATGATAAGGCGCTCACCTGGTACCAGCAGGGAGCTGATAAAGGGTACAGTGAAGCCATGTATAAACTGGGACTAATCTATGAGCTTAAACACAAAACCACCCTGGCCAGGGAATGGTATAAGAAAGCCATTGCCGGGGGCCATCTGAAAGCGAAGGAAGCACTTGAAGATCTGGAGCTGACGGGGTTTTAGCTTTTCTCTCCCACAAACCAATCCTCTTTATCCTTAAACAATACATTGAAAGTGGTGAGTGAACCATAGCAACGCGTGATATACTGCTGCAGGTTTACTTTATCCTCATCTGTCAATTTTTTGTGACTGTTGATGTTCTGCTCGAGCACCCGCAGACGGTCACGAAGCATCACGATTTTATGGAAGAAATCCTCCACTGGAATTTCTTTAGGCTTTAGTGTTTTATCAAAAGGCTGCAGCAGCATAGTACCCTTCGACCATTTTTCTCCCATCGGCACATTTTCCGTAATACCGCCCCAAAGCCGCAGGATCTTCAAGAGGGAGCGTTCCACTTCTGAATGGGTTTCAATTTCTGCGGATACATTCTCCGGAATAATTTCTTCCAGTTTATCATCCGTCTTGTCGATTTCCTTAACGCCATGATTGATAAACGAGATAATATAAGTGGCATACCGGAGGGCGACGATTACGCCGGGACCGTATTGGGTATGCTGCAGGCGGGTGCCGGGGCCGAGGGTGAGGTTGTTCATAGCGGGAAATTACTGTGATGTCGGGAATTGACCAAAAGGTCGGATGAGTAATCAGTAA
>Ga0154020_10001136_pt1 | contig 32830 bp, 24 predicted proteins | sample Klosneuvirus_201_FD_109709 | JGI IMG/M metagenome (GOLD analysis project Ga0154020, IMG submission 109709) | Active sludge microbial communities from wastewater, Klosterneuburg, Austria - Klosneuvirus_20160825_MG | ecosystem: Engineered > WWTP > Aerobic digester > Activated sludge | place...
ACTTGACTCATCTGCTACATGTTTCAAAAGATAAGCGTAGATAACTCGCGCACTTCATTTCGCGCAGAACCGAATTTGAGCAATCCTCGACTCCATTTCGCACGCCGAAGACTGATCGAGTCACTGTCGGCGACCCACAACCATCGCATTCGACTCGACCGGAATCATCGCACCGGCCAAAATCCAGGTGACAAGCTGCCAGTCACCCGATAAGCTTCTCATGGTCGCCGAGTAACCTCGATGGATTCTGCATAGCGGCAGACCACTCACGAAGCGGAAAAGTTCAACGCGCGATCTATGCGTCGGCTAATCGCCAGACGCATAGATCGCAATTCGTTACACAGCAATTCCGAATCGCGGAGATCCTGATGTCCGCATTTATCAAGTCATACCGACTTAGGCTACTAGCGATTGTTTCCTGTCCCGTCCTTGCAATCATCGGCGCGATCTGCACCACTATCGGCGCGTTCGCCGATTTGGCGTTCATTGGGCGACTCGGTGTCGTAGCGTTTTCTTTCGCGATGATTCTGCTGCTTCCAATGGGTATTGCCTGCGCGTTACTCAGTTGGCAGATGGCTCGTACCAAGTCGACGGCTGTCTCTGATTCACAAGATACAGTCGAATTCCTACTCGGATTCGCAGGATTTGTGATGATCATACTTGGTGCAATCCTGTCTCCAGTGACATTTTGGCTGGCTGTCCATCTTTGACTTTCCCCATGCAATAATGCCAATACTTACTCACGAAGAAGTCCAGAGGACTTTTAAGCTCGAGTGCGACGCCGGGCTGTGTAACAAAACGCTGAACCCGAGTTGCCGATCACGGGGTTTTGAAATGGAAGCTCGCTCGCGGCAACCGGGTTAGCGTAGTCGTTCGCACTGATACAGCGCGTGCCCAGCGTGTCGATTCAATCGCACCCTTCATCTGCGTGTTCTCTCGGCGGATCGTGAGTCTGGTGGTTGAGTGTGTTCCTGTCGCCAGATTCGCATGCGTGTGGTTCGGTTGTTTGATGTTTCGAAAGTTCCCACCAACCAATCGCAATTGTGCAAGCTGGCTGGTTGTTCTAAGTCAATTGATGTGGATAAGCACTCGTGCATAAGTTGAATGGCATAATCGGAGGATTCATAATCAGGGGAGTGGCGTCCCCGGTCGCCGCAAACCCGGCGAGCGGAGCGGCGTAAGCCCTCCGAGTCAAATGCGGGCAACTCGGTGGGCTGACACCCACCGCTCGCCAAGTTATGTCCCAAGACTTACGCCTGGGTGCTTACCTTTCTGGACTTGATTCGGCCGCGTCCCAGCGTGTCAAAAACGCTTCGCGATTGCCACGTCAAATCCTGTCCGTTAAAGTCTGTCGAGTCAGCACATCACGGTGCGGTCAAGCTGCAAAACTCAGCGCGGCCAAAACGCAACGCGCGTGCAACCAAAGCCGTGAACGTGCGGACTGGAAATGTTTTGACGACAAGCGGGGGTAGATCCCGCGTGGGTAAGCGTTAGCCGCGCGCCCAGTATCGAGAGTTGCAGGATGCGTATAAGGCGTGAGCCGAAGTCGTGTTTTGAAGCGTACCCAGAAAGGTAGTGAGGGTGAATCGACCGAGAGTGGCCTCTCGGCGATGAACGACATGAGCTCCGAAATTTTGTAACTGTTGGACCCTGCCCAAGGTTTGTTCACGCTGGAAGGCAATATCTCTCGCCGCGTTCTGGCAAGCTGTGAGAGAACACCCGGAGTCGCTCGTCCGCTCGTGCTATACATCAAGGCAACCAGTGAGACCCTGTTGTTCTTGTTCGAACCATGACACACCCATCATGGACGTTCGAGTATGCCCGACAAGCCTGACCAGCGAGGACGGCAAATGACTTTCAGGGAGTCGGATGGCCGCATAGTACCGTTGAAGTCCGTCAGCCAGCCGGATGGAACAAAGCCGAGTAATATCGGTGCAGGGAAGGCGGCCAGGCCATTACGTGATCCAGACCATGCACCGCCCGTACTCAGAGACAGACCATCGGTGACCTGTGTTGTTCATTGCTGACGCAGGCGGCTGGATCACATCCACCAACGAGCGGAAACGCAACCGGACGCGGTTTTCAATAACCTCTTCTCGCTGCTCAACGAAGAGTTGCTGTGGCATGCGTTCCGCCGACTGAGGCAAGGCACCGGGAGTCGATCACGTCACGCTCGAAGACTATGAAGCGAATCTGCGAAGTAACTTGCAGCACGTACTTCAGCGACTTCATCGCGGCAGCTATCGACCTCAACCCAGTCTGCGTAAGAACATCCCGAAAGGGAATGGGAAGACGCGACCTGCAGCCAGTCGCTCACGCCACGCGCCTCAAGAATGGCTGCCACCGCTGTCTCAACTTTCTTTCGGTCACGAAACCGAGTTCGCGCGCTCTGCAGTCGCTCACGCAGATCGGTGCAGTCCTGAATGGCTTTCTGCATCCGCCGCGAACGAGTGGCTGCGTCCGATTCGGCCTTGCCTTGACTATGAAACCAGAGCAGCCGATAGCCTTCTTTGCTGAGATGTTCGTAGGAGCAAACACGGAACAGATCGCGCAGGGAACCATCTTCGTTCGTCAGTCGATACACTTCTCGCCATGGAATGGTGTCGGGTTTCTCACGCAGTGTGGTGCGGAAGTCGGTGTCCTCTTTGCGAGTCGCCGGCAGCACGGTGATGAAGCGTCCGCCGCGCCTCGCGATCTCATTCCTATTGGCAGTGGTGGCCAGCTTGCGATCGGCCACGTAAACGAAATCGGGACGCTGGACGAGTTCCGCCATCAGCTTCCATGTGGCCTGATGTGTCTGATCATCCGCCACATTGCCGCTCATCCAAACGCGCTGCTCAGTTTGCTGACGCTCAAGCTGCTCGACAAGGAACGCCTGAGTCACATCAAGGTTTTTTGCTACTCAAACGTAAATCTGACACGTTCGCAGTAGTCGGGCCAAATTCTCTGCTTCATGGATTTTGGCGAAAGCTGATGGGAAAGTATCCACAATGGCTGTACTTCGATTCGAAGCTCACGACGTACGAAGAATTATCGCAGATAGCGCAGAAGAGGGATGTTTCATTCGTGACGATTCGTCGTCGTGGCAGCAACATTCTGAAGCGGCTTGAGAACCTGCCTGCGAACGCATGGCATGATGCTGTGATTGACATTCCGAAACGCCGTCATCAAAAGATTCGCGACGTTGATGAACGCATCAAACTGTCTGGTTACGAAGGACAGATTCGACAGGTTGCGGTGACGGGATTGGGTCGCAAACATCCAACGCTCTTCCTGACCAATAACGTCAAAATCACGGCGCGGGATCTGGTAACAAACTACGCCCGACGGAACGGCATTGAAGATGCATTGGGGACGAGTGTGAACTTTTTTCATCAGGACTGTCTGTCGAGCGAAGTACGTCTGAATGTGGATCTCGATACTGTGCTGACGGTGATTGCAAACGGCTGCTATCGCTGGCTGGCGCATCAGCTTCATGGCTTCGATCTGAGCAAGCCGAAGGCCGTCTATCGCAAGTTTGTGGAGACGTCTGGCGCTGTCGAAATTGAACCCGGTCGCCGCATCGTCGGGTCCCTTGATCGCCGCTCGCACAACCCTATTCTGCGGGAGGCGAAACTCACAAAAGATCACCCCAAAATTCCGTGGCTGGCGAATCATCAACTGGAATTCGTGTTTTGATAACTCCAATAAAACTGTCATCGATTAAACGCCTGGGGAAATCGGTGTTGAACATATCAAACGCATATTGGCTCTTCATCCGGATTCGAAATGGCGATTCATCGCCGATCAGCTAAACACACATTGGTCGGCCAGTCTCGTGCTGTGGGTCATCATGATGGAAGGCCTGAAGCTCTCACCGGAAGAAGTCGGCGTGAAAGGGAAATCGGGGATTCTGAAGAACCAGGAGTCGTGGCAGGCGTTTCTGACAGCAGTCGAACGTCGCGTTCGTTTCATCTACGTGCCGAAGCACAGCTCGTGGCTGAATCAGGTGGAGATCTGGTTTAGCGTGGTGGTCCGCCGCATCATCCGCCGAGGCGAATTCACTTCGACCGAAGCCTTGAAAACGCGGCTGCTTGAATTCATCGAGTACTTCAACGCCACCATGGCCAAACCTTACCGCTGGACCTTCGAAGGAAAACCGCTGACCGTATGACAATCAATGGCAAACTGGTCTCGACACCTCACACTGGGTAACATGCAGTGAACAACTCGGCCCCAGTTCGCATCCATCATTGATTGGCGGATCGACATCTAGCCCTCTCCCCCCATGGAAAACGTGTACAGTTGGAAAATCAATTGCGGGGGAGAGGGGACAATCGCAAGAAAATTCACAGCTTCATTTCTGACCGCGTGAAGTATAAGTATCGAACGATCCTTCGCTGCTCAAGTGCGGTGCCGCGCGGCATTCATCACTCAGAGAGTGATGTCTACTTTGGCGCTGGTTCAATATCGTCCGGGTCGATCCAGCTAGCCTTGAGTTTTTCGCTGCTCATGAATCGCTCGTAAAACCCGACGTTGGATTTCGTCGAGTGTTCATACTCATCAAAGATCGCCCCGTTGCCAAACATCCGGGGATCTTCCTGAGTTCGCAGTTCAGCTTGCATCCGCTCACGCAGTTGTGTTTTCTGAGTCGCGAACAAAGGCAGTTCGGCAAGATTTCGCACGCAGTCCGGGTCGGACTTCAGATTGTAAAACTCTTCGGATGGACGCAGCCCAAAGCACAGCGCCCAGAATGGATCGAGACTGTCGGCACGATGAGCGTGCAGGATGGTGCTCTTTGTTTTCCCCGCGTCGCAGTCCAGGTAACCGGTTTCCGGATTGCCTCCCGGCCAGCGTGAAGGTTCGAAGTTCTGGACGTACAGCCATTCGTCAGTGACGATGCCGCGCGTCGGATAGCCCCAGTCGTGGGGCCGTCCGATGTCGGTCCGTTCCTTGCCCAGCAGCACATGATCTCGAGGCGAGGAAGGTTGAGCGGGCTCATCGCGCAGAATATCCGTCAAACTGTGTCCCGCCGTTGGAGCCATGCCGGTCTCAGACCAAGAAAGTCCGGCGACATCGATCAGAGTGGGAGCGATATCGACGAAACTCACGAAATCGTTGATGACTCGTCCCGCGTTCCGAATTCCCTTCGGCCACATCATCGCCAGCGGCACATGATTCGCCAGTTCGTACACATTGCCCTTGCCACGGGGAAACGGCGGACCATGATCGCTGGTGACAATCACGAGTGTATTTTCCAACAGGCTGCGTTTTTCCAGATCCTGAAGCATGAGGGCAACATGCGAATCGAAGTGTTCGACTTCGAAGGCATAGTCGAGCATATCGTTCCGGACATCGTCGTTGTCAGGCCAGCACGTCGGGACATGATCGATATCCGAAACCGACTTACCGCCCTTCTTCACCCCGACGCCAAACTCGTACGCTCGATGCGGCTCAATGGAACCGTACCAAAAGCACCACGGTTTGTCGGCGGGAGCCGCATTCAGAAAATCCGAAAAATTGCCAGCGTAGTTGTTGTTGCTGATATGTTCCGCCGGTGGCGTCAGCGTTTGCCTGTTGAAAGCCGTGCCGGTCATCTTTCGTGGCTTTCCGTCCGCGTTCAAAGCCACGCCGGGCCCCCAGCCTTTTAATGTGTATCCGACCGTCCAGTCATGCTCGGCCAATGCTTCCGCCCAGCCTTTGAATTCCGGTGGGAAATAGCAAATGTGATTGGCCGCTTCCTTGAGCTGCCAGGAATTCCGCCCGGTGAGCAGACAGGCTCGGGACGGAGCGCACTTGGCATTGGGCGTGTATGCGTGATTAAACAGCAGACCGTCTTTCGCGACGCGATCAAACGCCGGCGTTTTCACCCATGGAGTTCCATACGCTCCGGCGTGCGTGCCCCAGTCGTCGGCGATGCAGAACAGAATGTTCGGGCGATCGTCAGCCTGTGCGATTAGTCCGCGCGAAAGCCACGCCGCCGTCAGAATGATGGCGAGGCAAAGTTTTGGGATGCTCATTGTCTATCGTGCCTTTTATCCGAGTTTCAGACGTCGAACTGGTTCAGAGTTCAAACAGTGTCAATGTATCCGCATCAAAGCCAGCCAACAACCACTGAACGGAGCGTCGCAGTTCCTCTGAAAACGATTAAACGAGTGCTCCGAGCGTCAATGATGGTCTCCCGGGACCGCCACCATCTTCGTTTCGCTGTCGGTTCTTCCGGTCTGCGACTGCCACTCGGCGTACCAATTGAGTAGTCTCGCGCCGCCGTCTTTAGGGGGCGTCTGCTGTGTGTGCCAGACCAGAAAAGATTCACCTGACTCGCCGATCATCAGCAAAGCAGTCAGTGCCGCCGCTCGTTTCATCGTATCGATCGCATCCTGTGGCGACTGTGCGATTGGCGCACCGACATTGAGTGATGTGTTGACCGATACTTCCGCTCCCAGATGGCGTCCCATGGCCTTCAGCAGTGCGTGGCAAAACGGGTCTTGCTCCTCTCGCACAATTTGCACGCGAGAAGTTCCGTCCTGATGCACAATCGCCGGTAATTCTTTCCTTGTCAGGGCTTTTGCGCGGGCGGTGAGTACCATGTAGTTATAGGCATTGTAGTTGTCGTCCGAAGCCCCTTCGTTCAACTCAAAGTATTTGAGTGCGGCCTCCAGCGTTACCATTGGTGCCAGAGGGCGGATTGGCTCACGAAACTTGACGAGCCGATTGATGTTTTCCAGTGTTTTCGCATTACATGGATTCGCAAGGATCGACCGATGTCCCAGCGCCCGTGGACCGGTTTCCGCAGATCCCTGAAACAGTCCGATCACTCCGTCTCGCGCAAGGATCGATGCGGCCAGATCCGCGACAGCATACTGACCGTCCGCATTTTTTACGTTGGCCAGTTCGCGAAAATCAATGTCGTCATTTGCAGCAAGTGCCTGTCGAATCTCGTCGGTTGTGGGCGGCAGTCCACAATAAAATGCATGCTGGAGCGTTTCACCCGGCCTGGCACCGGCCTGCATCGCAAAGCTAAAGGCGGCTCCGGGTGCCACACCCACATCACTGGGCACTGGGGGAACCCACAAGTGCAGCCTCGCGTCCTTCTTCAGATTTCGGCGATACCAGTCTCGGTTAAATCGTTCCATCAGGTGCATATTGGCAACGCAATTCAACGCAGTTCCGCCAGCCATGACAAGTTTGTCTGCGCCGGTTTCACGAATGAAATGTCCGATGATGTGAAACAATGCGTCTTCGAACACTAATTGCGTCGCTGCGGCAAGATCGACGCGTTCCCTGGTGATCTCCGAGTGATTGACATCCTCGACATTCAGAACCGCGTCGGGATTCCACAATCTTTCCGGAGGAATTGGGTCACCAATGATCTTTCGCAGTGCTTCGGTGTAAGGCTTGAATTCTCCTCGACGAAACCAGTTGGCCATCCGCCGATTCACGTGCAGTTTTCCCTGAGGCGCAAAATGAAATATCTCGCGCAAGCTCTTGTAGTAAGGATTCGTCAGCCGATCACTGTCGCCCCAGGCGGCGGCCCCCATGTAGCGACCTTCGCTGCTGAGTGACGTCCAACCACCCTTGGTTGAACTGATAATGCTGTAAAATGCGCCCAGCGAATCGCCGAGACTGTAGTTCTGATATGTTTGCCGGATCTTGCCGTTCTGCGCGACGTAAAGCGAAATCGCGCTGGTATCACCAAAGCCGTCCAGAACGGTAATCATTACTGGTGTGTCGGATGCGTAGAATGGAGACACCGCAAAACTGTAGGCGGCATGATTATCGTGATGCGGCTGAAAGATGATGGGGATTCGCCGCTTGACAGCAAACTCCGTAGCAAGCAGTTGTGGAACACCTGCTGTCTTCAGACTATGAAACAAATTGGCTTTGGGCGTGCTTTTCGGAAACCCCATTGGCAGACTGAACGGGAAATGATCGAACATCATTCCCACACCACTGGCCACGACGCGGGCCGAATCCCACGTAAAGAGAAACGCCGCAATATCGTCCAGGGACAACCCGCGCTGTTCGAGCCGCTTACGAAACACACCCACGGCATGTTTCGGAAATCGATCTTCATGTTTGACCCGGCTAAAGCGTTCTTCCTGATCGTTTGAGATCAGCCGAATTCCATTCGCCTCTGACACTTCCACCAGGGCCATTCCGGTGTCGTGAGCCGGAACCCCAATTCCGCATAAATAGAGGGTCTCGCCCTGCGCCAGACGCTCGCGAATTTTCGCCAACGATGTCTGAGCATTGCGACTTTCAGGCAGAGACACCCCGCAGAGCGCATAGCCAACCCGAGCCGCGTGAAAAGCCGTCCACCGAGCCATGCTGCCCAGCCAAGGCGTAGATGGACCATAACTCCCGTAATTTTTGCTCATAACATGAGACCGCATGAATTTGACAATTGTCGATGCAAAAACGCCACAGACTACACTCAGTGAAGCCTGCGATCTGCCATTCGGATTTCAATTTCCAAAGAAATTGCGGAATCCGGATTCACGATGCCACATTGTCAAACTACGGACGCTTTGACTGTCGATCGCTGCGTTCCGTTGGAAATCGGTCGAGCTGTGGTGGAGGCAACGAGCGGTTTAAGTATCTCCGAAGCGAAATGTCCAGGCGTTGAAGTTTGGCTTTCTAGTTTGAATTCGATAGAGCATGGCGGCACCGGCCCAGTTGTTGGAGATTGTTCCGTCGCTGGTCTTGTACCAGGTTGAGCAACCGCCGGCCCACACGGTTTCTTTGAGCCCGGCGTGAAGCTTTTTGTCGTATTCAGCAACCGCCGCCGCTGACACTTCGATTTCGGAACATTTGCGACGGTCCGCCTCGGCCAGACATTGCATCAGGTAGTCCACTTGTGACTCGACCATGTAAATGATGGAATTGTGTCCAAGATTTGTGTTCGGGCCGTACAGCATGAACATGTTGGGAAACGCGGGAGTTGCCAGTCCATACAAGGTTTGAGGGTGACCGTTCCACGCATCTTCCAGAGCGACTCCACTGCGGCCGAGAATCGTCATGGGCTGCAGGAGTCCGGTCGCTTCAAAACCGGTTCCGTAAATCACAACATCCACCGGAAACTCCTGGCTCGCGGTCTTTACCGCATTGCTCTGGAAGGACTGCAAGGCTTCTGTAACCAGGGTCACATTGGATCGCTGCACCGTCTGCAGATAATCGCTGGACAGCAGGATACGTTTACAGCCGGGGGCATAATTGGGGATGAGCGAGTCGGTCAATTCCGGGCGGATCAATACCTTCATGGTGCGTTTTAGCCACCAGCGATAGATTCGATTTGCAATGCCGCCCTCCCGGAACGCGATGATCCGCCATTCACACATCAGGAAGATCCACAACCGATGCAACCGGGCCACGGACGGCATTCTGCGAAAACACCACCGCACCCACCCCGCGTATCGATAGTTGTTGAGCGGATGAATCCAGCTGGGAGTCCGCTGAAACAGGCAGACGTGTTCGGCTCGATCGGCGACTTCCGCAATGAACTGAATCGTGCTGGCACCGTTGCCAACAATTGCCACTTTTTTTCCGGTCAGATCCACCGCATGATTCCAGCGTGCGGAATGCCATGTGTGACCCTGAAACTGTTCGGCGTCAGGAATCTGCGGAATGCGAGGACGGTTCAACTGTCCGACCGCGCTGACGAAATAATTGGACGTCAACTGCTGGCCGTCATCCAGCGTCACCGTCCACTGGTGCGTTTCTTCGTCCCATACGGCTTGGGTGACATGCCGGTTGAACACCACATGAGGCCGGATTTCAAACCGGTCCGCGCAGTCGCGAAAGTATTGCAGAATCTCTGGCTGGCGAGCGTACTTGCGCGTCCAATTGTAATTCGGGGCGAATGAGAATGAATACAGAAATGACGGCACGTCGCAGCCGGAATTCGGGTACGAATTTTCCAGCCAGGTTCCACCCACGTCCCCCGACTTCTCAATGATCGTGAAGTCGTGGATGCCGGCTCGCTTCAGCCGAATGGCGAGGCAGAGTCCACTCATGCCTGCTCCGACGATGATTACTCGTCGATGTGTGTGCGCCAATCCACTCACTCAGCCACTTCCTTCACGAGGACAAAAAAACCACGGGCACGGTCTATGGGCAAGGACATCATTCCGCAGGAAACCGTCGCTCAGACATACGATTAATTCTACAGCGCGGCACAAACAGCTTCACTGCGGCGATCGAGATTTGGCTCTCAGTGCTGCGAAAACGTCCGAGTCGTTCAGTTGCGGCTCATTGAGTCGCTCTGTGGGCGGAAGCTGACTCTCTTCAAACCACTCTTTCGTGCGGCGCATCCCTTCTTCCAGACTGGTCGTCGGCTCAAAGCCGAGTTGTTGACGCGCTTTCTCGACTGAGTAACCGCCTTTTCTGGCAATGTATCGAACGGCCGCAGCCGTTACCGGACCTCGCCCCAGACAACGCATCGTCGCGGCAATTGCAGTCACCACCGCAGTAGGCGCGACGGGTACGCGGGCCTTCCGAAGCATGCGAGCATAAAATCCGAAGAATTCACGTGCTTCAACCTTTTCACCCCCGGTCAAATTGAAAACCTGTCCAGATGCTTCCGCGCTGCCAGCGGCCAGCATGACGCCGCGGACCAGATCATCGACGAAGATCGGAGCCAGATGTCCTCGCCCCATTGCCGGAAGTATCAGGCGTCTGGCCGCCAAGGCAAGCAAGGGGGCCACGGTCCAAAAATTGGAACCGGGGCCATAGACATCGCCAGGCCGAACAATAGTGCACTCAACATCACCAGCCGCATGTGCCTGAAGCACCGCATGTTCACTGGCAATCTTGGAATCCACGTACGGCACTCCGTTGGTCCGCAACGGGTATTGTTCATCGACTCCGTCGGGATACTCAAACCCAAAGACCACGACCGAAGAAAGGTGGACCAGGCGGTGAACTTTGTGTTTTGTGCAGGCATCGATCACATGCCGTGTTCCAAGACAATTGATTCGCCAGTAACTGTCCGCATCGCCCTCCATACCCACTTTTGCAGCCGTATGTATCACCAATTTGGAACCGGCAATTGCTTCCTGCCAGGTGCCGCGTTTTGTGATGTCGCCTTCAACTACCCCCAATTTGCAATCCGACCTGACATCGACGCCCGTCACAAAGTAGCCCGCGTTGCGGTAGCGATCCAACAATCGTCTGCCAATAAACCCAAGTGCGCCGGTGATAAACACATGCTGAGGACCGAAACCCTGACTCATTAGTATGACACCGATCGAACTGTGTGGTTAAGGAGCCTCAGGGTAGTTACTGCGAGAACTGTACGTCAAAATCTTTGGCTTCGCGGTGTGTGCCATGTTGTCATGCGATATCAATCCTTGGCAATCCGACATCAAGTGAAAATACACCTGGTGGCAAAGCTGACGTCAGTGAATTTGAACGCATCACTGGCATTTTCGATTCGCAGCGACTGTTCGTCAAGGGACAGCGTTTTCACTCGCCGGTCGCTAGTCTCAATCCGCCGCTCTATGAAGTTTCAAACACATGATGTCGTTGCTACGATGTTCGGCAGGAGTATGATTCCAGTCCGAATCTTGTGCCTGCGATCGAAACGATCGAGTGCCCGAAATCCAGAAATCAACCTGTCCCAATCATGACTGAAATTTGGACTCCCGCGACGATCGAAGTCGTCGGGCATTGTGTCGCCGCTCTGATGCGTGGCACCGATCGTCGGTTGCCGCCGGTGATTTTTATCCATGGGATCGCGGCTTCAGTCGATCTCTGACCAGCGGTTTTGCACACGACGTGCGGACGATTCCGTTGCTGCTCGCTGAGTCTTCCCGGACACGCCACTTCATTCGCAACCGACACACTTGGGGCGAATGACGTCACTTGTGAGCTGTTTGCGGACATCGTGATCGCCGCCGCCGGCAAATTCTTCGCTGGTGAATCGCCCCATCTGGTGGGTTGGTCCACTGGCGGCGGCCGCAAAACAGCCGGAGACATTCGCCAGCGTCAGCAGCATCTGCAGATTTGCGCGCGGTCGATGGGGAGACCTGATGGGGCTGCTACAGTCGCTGGCTGCTTTAGAATGATGCACGCCGCTATTCCATTGGAATTTGGCCCAGATTGGACGCAATCCATGGCTGTTGGACCGGATTCTGAATCGTTTTTGCGGAAAGCACGTGATCTCGTACAAGCACAATGCCGCGAATCACGAAGCCGTGCAGTCTGCCTGGAATTCGCTGCACGAGGCCGCCCGACGCCACGATGCGCGCTTACTCACCACCCTGCTGCGGGAAATTCGCGAACTCGATCTCACACCTCAGCTTTGTCGAATTACCACTCCGACCCAAATCATCGGCGGTGCAGTCGATTCGGTCGTTCGTCCCGCTGAAGCAATTCACCTGGCGAACGGCATAAAATCATCAAATCTCGTCACCATCCCCGAATGCGGTCACATGTTTTTCGCGGACGCCCGGGAACGAATACTGGACCTGGCTGTCAGCTGGGTTCACCAGCATCACCATAATGTCAGCCAGGAAACCGCCCTTGGTATGGCCTAAACGACCGCCGATGAATCCATCATCACAGGAAACCGCACAACAGGATTTACAGAATCTCACTGTTGCCGGGATCTGGCTTCTTGCCTTTTTTGGGTTTTTGCTTGCCCTCCGAGGTGCCTGAAACACGCCGCCGGATCGCTCGAAAGAATCCCGAGAAGGATCTGCGGCTGGTCGAACCCACTCCCTGGCCCCGCGATTGCATCAGCAGATCAGCCAGCAGCGCGTCCGCCGTGGTGTATCGATCTGAAGGATGCTTCTCCAGACAATTCATGATGATGGTTTCCAAACCACGGGGAATGTCGGGCTTGATAGTGCGTGGATGGACGGGCGGATCTTCCAGAATCAGGCGCATCAACTCATCACGGTCTGGATGTTCAAAGGCGGGTGTCTGGAGACATAATTCGTACAGCGTGGCTCCCAGAGAATAGAGGTCACAGCTTGCGGTCTGTTGCCCCAGCAATCGTTCCGGTGCCATGTAACGCAGCGTTCCTGAAATGGCGCGGTCGATCGACTTCGATCCCTGTTCTTCGATCGGTCGCGACAAACCGAAATCCGTCACCCAGACTCGACCATCCGCGTCGAGTAAAATATTTCCCGGCTTAATATCGTTGTGCAGTATCCCGGCTCGATGAGCGGCCCTCAGCGCTTGGGCTGACTGTAGGGCGATCTTCGTGAAACTTCCCCAGGAAGATTTTGTCAACTTTCGCCGACGAGTACTTTCGCCCGTGCTTTGAGCCGATGGCAGGATCGGCAAGATAACCCTTTGTGGTCCTGACAGCCGTTGCAGTTCCTGTCGTTGGATTTCCTCCGCATAGATCACGCCGTCCGTTTCCCGCAATCGTGCGATGATCTGGTCCAGCCCAACGCCGTTTACAAACTGCATGAGAAAGTAACAATAACCGTTCTCCTGTCCGCAGCGAAAAATGGGCACGATGTTGCGGTGCCGCAGCTTAGCCGTCGTCCTCGCTTCATGCTCGAATCGTGCCACCCATTCGGGAACAATTGAGATCCGCCAAGGCAAAATCTTCACGGCGACCGGATGGCCCGATTGCAGATCGCGGGCCTGGAAAACCACACCCATGCCGCCTCGGCCCAATTCGCTGATCAATTCGCAGTTGCCGATCCGCGTAAATGGAAATCGATCGGGCATATTGCGGCGGATCGATTGCGATTCTTTGGCGATTCGAGCGTGCTCCAGCATGGCCAGTACGGGAAACACTTCACGGATCCGGGCCGCGTGCGGCGGGAATCTGCGGGCGTAGGTTTCGACTGACGGCTGCTTGCCATGCCGCAGCTCTTCGACAAACTGTGACACCAACAATTCAAATGGCTCCCGAGACCGCAGCGCGTGCGATTCATCGTTCACGGGTACGCCCAGCAATTGAAATCCCGTGTCTTGATTTTCGTTTTGAGGTTCGCCAGTCATGCTCGCAGAATACCACATCCCGACCGGGGGACTCGACGCCGAACTGTTTGCTTCGTAAAAATCACTGCACACTGACGTCAATGTTGGCCCCGGACGACATCGCACAAGACGTCACGCGGCAGGTTTTCTCTTATTTGACCGGTAATCAGCACAGTCTGGAATTCATTATGGCCAAAGCGACTTCCGAAGATTCCGCGAAGAAAAAACGCGGTCCGGTGATGGTGTTTCTGGACTTTATCGAATGGCTCGGCAACAAACTGCCCGATCCCGCCATGCTGTTTGTGATGGGAATCCTGCTGATCTGGATGACGTCCGCCGCCTGCTCGAGTGTTGAGTTTACGGAAACGCTCCCTGGCCAGACGGAGCCTATCCAAATCGTCAACATGTTGACGCTGGAAAAGCTGGCTGACTTTCTTTCTACGATGACGGAAAGCTTCGTCGGCTTTCATCCGCTGGGTGTCGTGCTGGTCGCGATGCTGGGAGTTGGCGTCGCTGATCATTCCGGCTTTATCAACGCATTGCTCAAGACGCTGCTGAGTTTCACGCCGAAACTCCTGCTGACGCCAATGGTCATACTGGTTGCTGTCATCAGTCACACGGCGGCCGATGCGGGATACGTCGTTGTGATTCCGCTGGCTGGTGTCATTTTTTATGCGGCTGGACGGCATCCACTGGCCGGAATTGCCGCAGGGTTTGCGGGCGTCAGTGGTGGGTTCAGCGCGAATTTTATTCCGTCCGGAATTGATCCACTGCTGGCCGGACTGACGACATCCGGCGCGCAACTGGTTGATAAGAGCTACATCGTCAATCCGCTCTGCAACTGGTATTTCACAGGCGCTTCGAGCCTCTTGATTATACTCATCGGCTGGGTGCTGACGGACTACGTGATCGAGCCGAAGCTGCAGTCGTCTGTGATCGATGGCGATCCGGAGGACATGCCCAAACTTCCGGAGTTGCATCGACGGGATTATCTGGGAATGATCTGCGCTCTGGCGTCAATCGCGATCCTGGCCGGATTGCTGGCGTGGTGGGCGTTGATGCCAGGTTCCTCGCTGCAGGCGAAACCGCCGGAAGGTGAAGACTGGGAACTGTATCGCCGATTGACGTCACTCAGACCACCCGCAGCCAAATTAATGGCATCGATCGTGCCCCTGATTTTTATCTTCTTCCTGATTCCCGGCCTTGTGCATGGATTTATTTCCGGCACATTTAAGACGCATCGCGATGCGATTAAGGGGATGAGCAAAGCGATGGAATCGATGGGATATTATCTGGTTTTGGTATTCTTCGCCGCACTGTTCATTGCGTCGTTCGGTCAGTCCGGTTTCGGCGCGCTGCTGGCGGTGAAGGGAGCCAATTTCCTCAAGAGCATCAACGCTCCGCCCGCCGTGACAATTGCCGGGATCATCCTGTTATCGGCAATGATCAATCTGCTGGTCGGGTCCGCTTCAGCGAAGTGGGCGATGCTGTCGCCGATCTTTGTACCCATGCTGATGATCCTGGGGATCTCGCCGGAATTCACCCAGGCGGCGTATCGCGTTGGCGATTCGACGACCAACATCATCACGCCAATGATGCCGTATTTTCCGCTGGTGGTCGTCTTTTGCCAGCGTTACGTCAAGAGCACCGGCATCGGGACGGTAACGTCCATCATGCTGCCGTATTCGATTACGTTTCTGCTGCTCTGGTCGGCGTTTCTGTTTGTCTATTGGCAGCTGGGTTTTCCACTCGGCATCCAGGGCGGCTACGAATATGCCGTACCCGCCGCCGTTTCGCCATTGCCGGAAATCCAGTAGAAAGTGGATATCGACATCCTGTTTGTGTATCATGTCCGCCGTGCCCGGGACAATACGTCTCACCTTCCTGCACACCCACGTCCAGATTCCCACCTTTTCCGGAGAACAAACATGCGTTCCAAACCAATCAACACAGCGTCCCGTGAAAGAGACAATGTCTCGACGCGTCGTGAATTCCTGAGTCACACCGGTCGCCTGGCGGCTACCGCCGGAGTCGGAGTGACGCTGGCCGGAACGGCACTGGCCGGTGTGGCGATTCCGGCAGTCTATGCGGGGGAAGACAACACCATCCGCCTGGCACTGATCGGTTGTGGAGGTCGCGGCAGTGGAGCAGTCGTCAACGCGATGAATTCGGCTCACGGCCCCGTCAAACTGGTCGCGATGGCCGACATTGTACAAAATCGACTCAACCAGGCTCACAAAGCCATTAGCGATCGATATTCGGATCGCATGGATGTTCCCAAAGAGCGTCAGTTTGTTGGCTTCGACGCCTACAAAAAAGCGATCGACTGTCTCGGCCCCAACGATGTGGCCATGTTGACAAACTTCGCTTATTTCCGCCCCACTCAACTGGAATATGCGGTGCAAAAGGGCGTCAACGTGTTTATGGAAAAATCGTTTGCTCCGGACGCTCCTGGTCTGCGGCGGCTAATCAAGGCGGGCGAAGAAGCCGAGAAGAAGAATCTGAAAATCGCCGCCGGCCTGCAGTGCCGTCACAGTGTGAATCGCCAGGCCATGATCGATCGCATTCGTAACGGCGAGATGGGAGAATTGCAGTTGATTCGAGCCTACCGCATGCATGCTGTCGGCGGCATGGGACCGAAGCCGGAGGGGACGAACGAATTGCTGTGGCAGATTCAGAATTTCATTCGCTTCTTTTGGGTCTCCGGTGGTTTGTTTGCGGAGATGAACATCCATCAGATCGATGAAATCTGCTGGCTCAAGGATGCCTGGCCCGTTTCGGCTCTGGGCATCGGCGGTCGAGCGGCCAACAGCACCAATCGCGGGCAGGGTTTTGATTCGATGTCTGTGGAATGGACGTTCGCCGATGGCACCAAGGCCACCGATGGCGTGCGGTGGCTGGGAGGAAAGTGCTTCGACGACTTTGCTACGTACGTTCACGGAACAAAGTGTGCTGGCCAATTTTCCGGCAATGTTCACGCTGGCACGTGTCGTATTTACAAGGACCAGCGAATTGAAAAAGATAACATCACCTGGGAAGCTCCCAAAGAGGAAATCACTCCGTGGGACGCCGAATGGAATGTGCTGCTGGACAGCATTCGCAACAACAAACCTCAGAACGAAACCAAACGCGCGGCGATGTCCAACTTTGCCGACCTGATGGGACGAGCGGCACTGCATTCCGGCCGAGTCATCACGTGGGACGAGATGTACAATTCGAAGTTCCAGTTCGTCGAGAATATTGACGCGCTAAACTACGACTCGGAACCGCCGGTCAAAGCCAACGCGGACGGTTATTACCCGGTCCCCATTCCCGGCGAATGGTCGGAAACGTGATGAGTCGTGGATAATTATCTCACTTCACGAGAACGCATACTGCGAACGATTCGCGGCGAACCGACGGACTGCGTCGCCGTGGCACCGTACATGTACGATGTCGCGGTGGTCGCCGCCGGTGTTTCGTTGCTGGACTTCTATACTGATGCGGAGGTGATGGCGAACGCTCAGTTGACCCTGCATGAGCTGGTTGATCAGGACGTCATTTGTGTGGGCGCGGACAATTTCTACATTGCCGAAGGCTTTGGCTGCCAGACGGCTCACGAAGAACGGGAATTGCCGGCTCTGGTCAAACCCGCGTTTGATTCATTGCAGGACGTGTTTGCAGCAGTACCGCTCGATCCACTGACCGATGGCCGCATGCCGCTGATGCTGGACGCCATCCGGAAGGTTCGCGCGGCGGTTGGTGACCGTGTTGCGATCCGTTCGCCTGGCACGGGGCCGTTCGCGTTGGCTTCGTACTTCATCGGATCTCAGGAATGGCTGTGCGAGATCGGGATGATTGAAGCAGGGCTGGACACAAAGAATGAAGCGGCCGTGCATCACGCTCTGGATGTCGTCGCCGAGACATTGATTCGGTTTGGAAAAGCATGTTCCGACGCAGGTGCTGACATCATTCACTGTGGAGACTCGCTGGCCTCGTGTGACATGATTTCGCCACGAACGTATCAGCGATTTGCATTTCCGTACGAGCGACGAGTCTTTCAGGCGTGGAAAGATCACGGGATTACGGGATCTGTGCTGCACATCTGCGGCAACAGCACGAAAGTTCTTGAGCAATACGCAGACACGGGGGCTGACCTGATCGAGATCGACAACATGGTCGATCTGAGTGTGGCCCGCGACAAAATCGGCAACCGCGTCACGCTGATGGGCAACGTGCATACTGTGAATGACTTGCTGGACGGTACTCCAGAGTCGGTTCGAGCGGCGTCTCAACGCTGCATTCAACAGGCAGGCGGAGGTCGCAGATTCATCCTCGGTTCCGGTTGCATTGTGCCGCGTCATACGCCGCTGGAAAACCTGCGGGCGATGGTTCGCGTCGCCAGAGAATCGCAAGTGGAATCGGTTTAAGTCGGTCGTCAATAAGGCGAGCGACAGAAAAGAAGGAAGGATAACGATGAGTGAACTTGCGACATTGTGGTTACCGATTTTGTTATCCAGCGTTGCCGTGTTCTTCGCAAGTTTTCTCGCGTGGGTGGTGATCGGACACCATACGCCGGACTGGCGTGAAATTCCGGACGAAGGCGATGTTGTTGACTTCATTCGCAAGCAGGGTCTGCGTCCGGGACAGTATATGTTCCCAATGGCGCGCACGAAAGAAGCGATGGCGGACGAAGCGAAACAGCACCGGATGACTACCGGGCCGTGGGGAACGCTGAACATCTGGAGTCGACAGGTAAACATGGGTCGCAATCTGCTCCAGACGTTTGTCTTCTATCTGGTCACCAGCTTCTTCATCGCCTATCTTGGAACGCTGGCTCTCGACGCCGGCGCGACGTTTTCCAAAGTCTTTCAGGTAACCGGCACCGCGGGCATTCTTGCTTATGCGTTCGGGCACGTTCCGAACTCAATCTGGTTCGGGACTCATCGTCGAGCGCTGCTCATGGACATCATTGACGGCGTCGCGTTTGGACTAATTACGGGTCTTGTCTTCGCCGCGTTTTGGCCATAACTCATGACGGTCTTTGATTACCGATTCACGGTGGCTGCTTCCGTAGAAGCTGTCTCGGCGTTCCATTTTCAGACGGGAATCCTGAAGACGCTCACTCCGCCGGTTATGATCATGCAGGTGCATCGCTTCGATCCACTCGCGAATGGGTCCATCGGAGAGTTCACCATCTGGATGGGGCCGATTCCTGTGCGATGGACGGCCGAGCATTCCAATGTCAGCCCGGAGGGATTCATCGACACGCAGATCAGCGGGCCAATGAAATTCTGGCAGCATACGCATCGATTCCACGCGATGGACGCCGACACGACGACTGTCCATGAGCACATCGAGTTCGAACATCATCGCGGTCTGCGAGGACTCTGGTCACGACTGCTGTTTCCCCGCCCGGCCTTATTCGCACTCTTCACCTACCGCCGCTGGGCCACGCGCCGCGCGGTAAAACGCACGTCGTCGCAGAAGTCGTGAGACTTCTGGCAGCCATGTTCGGCTACAGCATACGCAGACCGCTGCACGAGGTTTGTTTTGAAAACGGACGTTTTGAACGACTTCGTCGTTTAACCCGAGCCAGTGGTTTTAAAGTTACCCATTTTTGACTGCACGGTCATCATCAACAGAAAAAAACACTAACCCGAAGCGCCAGCGAGGCAAACACTTCACACGGAAGGGCAGACGTAACTTGTTGCCTCGCTGGCGCTTCGGGTTGGTATCAAAACAACTGCGGAACTTCAAAACCCAGCGGCGAGGATTTCAGCATCGCGATGCCTCGGGTTATACGTCACGCGGTCAGAAATGAGGCTGTCAATCCTCGTTCCTGGGCTCCAGCCCTCGAACGCAACGCACTGGAGGCTCCTGCCTCCAGCGAGAACCCGGGAGGCAGGAGCCTCCGGAGCAGCGTGTTCCGAGGCTGGAGCCTCGGAACAAGGACATCAATTCAGTCCGCGTGAAGTACAAACGGCCACCCGAAAAGCCCAGCTTTTATTCTGAACCTGGTTTAGCTTCCCAGAATCATCGCACGCAGCGCGGTCAGTAGCCGCACGGCTTGTCCGATGTCTGCCTTCTGTCGCTCGCGATCCTGTGGGATTTCTCGTTCGATGGTGAGCGGCCCGGTGTAGCCAATCTCATTCAGTGTCCGGAGGTAGGTTTCCATTCCGACGTCGCCATCGCCCAACGCGACTTCCTGTCCCCACGCTGTCCCGCGAACGTCTGGAGCAGCCCATTTGGCGTCTTTGCAGTGGATGCTCCGCACGAAGTGTCCAACTTTTCGGAGCGCGGCGATGGGTTCACCGGTTCCGTACAGAATCATGTTCGCGGGATCGAAGTTGATGAACAGATTATTCCGCTGCACGTCGTCAATAAACTGCAAAAGATGGTCGGCCGTTTCCTGACCGGTCTCCAGATGCAGGTTCTGGCCATTTCCAGCGACGTGATCCAGCAGATCGCGAGTGGTTTCAATGAGATTCTGGTAGTTGGCGGATGTGGTGTCGTGTGGCACAAAACCGATGTGCAATGCGACGGTATCGCAGTTCAGCAGTCGAGTAAAATCGCTGATCTCCTTCATTTCCTGCACTCGGGCAGCACGGGATGCCTCTGGAACAAGCCCGACAGTGCGGACGGTGGTTTCGATGTCCGCGTAACTTTCCCCTTCAAATCCCCCAAACACGGCGGTGACTGTGATGCCCGCCTCCGCGCACTTCTGAAGAAATGCCGAGGCCGTTTCAGGATTGCGACTGGTGGCATGAGGCGCGTGCAGTTGGATCGTTGGTACTTTCAGCTCACGAACAACATCCATGTGGACACCCAGTCCGGCATCGATCGATGCAAACACTCCGATTGGCCACTTCCCCATTAGTTTCTCCCGTTCTTGAAGGCAATGAATTTGACGCATGTTGGCGATCGAGGCCGAGAAACGCAACCGATCAGCAGCGGGAAGGGCGGGTGAAAACAACGATTGTGACACGGAATCCGATTCCGGCAGCGATGAGGCAGATCTGCAACAGATCGTGTGCATATTTTCCACAAGAAATACCTCTCGGCAAGTTGAACGTTTTTCCCCATTGAGACGCATCTGAATTTTGCAAGTCAGGCTGCATCGAAAGAATATTGGGGTAATGTTTCGGCGATATCGTTGATCGAACACCATTGAGGCTCTCAAATGCAGACTTCCTTCGCTTCTCTCGCCTCACCGCGATCGGTCGCCGCAAACCCGAGTGGGCCACACTGTGTGCTGCTTGCTGGCAGCGCTCGCGGAGGCACGTCATGGGCTTTGAAAGTACTGGATTCGCATCCCGCCATTCATGGTTGCCATGAACCGTTTTATCAGTTGAGTCACAACGAAGAGTTACAGAGTCTTTACAATCGGGTCAAAACCGGTCAGGGAACTGCTGCTGATGCGGAGGCGATGACTCGACAGTTGATGAAAGCGTGTCCTGAAACGCAAAAGCCGCCATTCTTTCCAAAGAACTTTCTCAAGACGCCGGCGCTTCTGCGATCGATGGCGTGGATGATGGCCAGAGCCTGCAAACCCCTGGCATCGACTTTCAGCCATCTGGCGACCGGAGATCTCAACGAACAGCATTGCATCGTGATTAAGAACCGCCCGTTTCCGATGCTGGAACGCATCCTGGAAACAATCCATGCGGACGCGATCATCCTGCTGCGTCATCCGTGTGGCGTGGTCAGTTCGTGGCTGCGAGGCGTGCGGATGGGGGTCATGCATCCTTCGAGTGCTGAAGTGGATACGGTTTGGGGGCGGTACGTAAATTATCTTGAACCACGTGGAATTTCAGAAGCCGATCTGCGGCGGATGTCACCCGCTGGCGTCCTTGCCGTCAACTGGCTCGTGGACCGAATTCTGTTCCGCCAATTTAAGCAGTCAAGCGTCATCAAGACGCGCGTTCTGGTCTACGAAAACGCGGTGCGAAATCCGAACGCTGAATGGAGCAAAGTGTTCGAATGGCTTCACCTGCCGTTCGATCCTGCGGTCGAATCATTTCTGAACGAATCGTCGCGTCCCGGCTTTGACGTGCGAACGCTGCTTGGGAAAAAGTACAGCTATTTTTCCGTGCAGCGCGGGGAGCATTCGCCGCTTGAGTCGTGGCGTCACGAGTTGACCCCCGATGAAATTCGAGAAATCATGACCATTGTCATGCCGCATTTTCCCGTCGAGGAGTACTGGCCGGACGCACTCTCGTAATCGCGGTTCGTTGCGGGGGAGGGACCGAACGACCGCGCCAATCCCTGCAATCCATTCGCGCGTTCTGACGACACACGAATCCTGAGGCGACAGAGCTTCAATCGTGACACATACTTTCAGGAACCACCGCTTCGTCGCGCGTTCATACTCGATGAACGGCATTTTGCGGAGCTTGTGTTCAGGGAGTCACAAACGTGATTAAAGTAAACCCCGTCATCAATTCTATAGCAGCCATGCTGCATCGAGCCGATCCCCGAAAAAAAGCCAGTGGCAGCCTGTCGCGGATTCTAACTCAGCTTGACATGCTGGATCTGCCTTATGATGAGGGAGTAAACACAAATCGCCGGCGCGACGTCACTCGTCACGTTTCGATTGGAATCTGGCTCATCCCGATCGGCGCGAACCAAACTGCGTCGTCTGCCGATCCGTCGCTGGCCAAGCCTGCCGTCACCTGCGATCTGCGCCGCCAGGGAATAGGAGTCCTGGTGTCCGAGGAACAGACCGCATCCAGCTTCCTTGTCGCCGTCTGTGATCTTGATGAATCATGGCGGTTCTTTCTGACGGAATTGCGACATCAAACTCCGCGACCGGGCAGCTGGTTCCACCTGGGGCTGGACGTCCTCAAGATTGTTGAGCCGGAAGGACTCCAGATGTCGCGTTTTCGGAATCGCCTGCAGTCGAAATAACATCAAACATCCGTGCGACAAGATCATTGTCCGGCGGTTCTGTTACCATCGTGACAATCACGCCGGAGACAATTGAGATCAGCAGTCCCCAGATCAGCGGATCGTAGCCCAGCAGAAAGTAAGGGCGAAACGATGTTTCCGCACCGATGATTGGCTGGTCGATCAGACCTGCAATTCCGATCACGTACAGGATCAGCACGGTCAGCGCACCGCTGAGCATGCTCGTCAGAATCCCTGGCGCGTTCGCTCGACGCCAGTAACACGCCATGATCGCCGGAATCAAAAACGTCGCAGCCGCTCCCGATGTGCTGAACACGATGAACGCCTGCAGGAACTGGACCGGATTCCAGTTGACCACGACGGACAGGATTCCGGCAAAGATCATCGTGCCCCAGGCCGCCAGACGAAGGTGATCCCGTTCCGCTTTGGGATTAATGACACGCTGATAGATGTCGCGCACCGCTGCGGATGATATTACCACAAGGTACGAACTGACCGTCGCCATCACGGCACCAAAGGGAGCGGCCAGGATCAGACCGGCCACAAGCGAACTCGCGGGCCATTCACTTGTCGTCAACAGCGCAAGTCGTGGTATGATTTCGTCCGAGTTCTTGCCCAGATCCGGTATGAGCGCTCGACCGCAGATGCAGATCACAATCAGCGGAATATAGATGCCCATGTTGTAGATGCTGGGCAGGTAAATGGACTTGCGGATCACGTTGGTGTTTTGACTGGCCATCAGTCGGACCAGACTGGCTGGCGTCCCGATACCACCCCAGATCCAAATGATGAAGAATGAGATTGCGAGCGATAGTGGCAGGAAGTCTGTTGGGTTTTCTCCGGTGCTGTAACCTGGTCCGGAGACAAATCCGGGGCCGGTGTTTTTGAGCGACGTGAGCGTCGCATTTTCCAGTCCGCCCGCCGCTGTCAGAGACGCATACAGCAGGATCATCACCCCCAGAAACATGAGTATACTCTGAAACAGGTCCGTCCAGACCGCGCCCAGAAAACCGCCGATGAGCGTATATCCGACAACCGTCACCGTGAAGATCAACAGTCCCACGTGATACCGCGTCACCGGCGTTCTGAATCCTGCGACATTGATTTCAAATACGAGATTTGGAATCTTCGCTGTCGCGCTGGCATCGTCAGGTCCTGAGGTTTCAGCCGCAGAGTCCTCCGCCAGCGACATCTCTGAGGAACCCGGCCACGCCAGCTGCATGACAATCGCACCAGCTTTGAACTGAGCGAACATCAGAAATGACATATAAAGCAGCAAAAATACAGTACACGTCAGTCCCACATTCGGGCTGTTGAATCGGGTGCGAAAAAGATCGGGAACCGTGATAGCTCCCGTGCGGCGACTCAGATGAGCCAGCCGTTTGCCGATGATTCCAAAGCCCGTGATCGGAATGACCATGTAACTGCCGATCCACAGCCCGACGATCCACCCGTGCTTGTAAACCAGCGAGGGAAATCCCATAAACGTGCCGCCGCTCTGAACTGTCGCTGTTAGAGCCAGCGTCCAGGCTCCCAGCGCTCGGTTGCCGAGAAAGAATCCTTTCATGAATCCGCCGCGCAGAGTGGCACGATTCGCCAGCACGCCAATCCAGACTGATACCAGAATGAACAGAATCAGCATCATCATCGTGCCGTACCCGGTGACAGGTGCGGGCGGAATTCCATCAGGTGGGATCACCTGGCCAAGAGATGACGGCACGACGGGCAGTGATGAGGGCAGCATGGTTTAGCCCCCCAGTCCAAGATCATCCGCATCTTCGACATCTTCACCCAGAGGCCCATCGCGAAACAATAGCGCACTAAAGAGGCACGAGATGACCGTGCAGGCACACCATGGCACGACGATGCCCCAGAAGAACCAGTCCGGAAAACCGTACACGAGCTTCAGGTCTTCGACGGGTCTGTTGTAACCCATCCGATAACACACCGTGATGGACCATCCCATTGCAGCCATCCAGACGCCGATTACGACGAACGCTTCGCGCAACGATGAGTTTACAACCGGATCTTGATCGCGAGACATAGGCGGAAACATTTTGGGTGCAGCAGGGTCGATGCCGGCCCGGAAAACAGAAGCGCGGCACTTTAGCGGCTTCGGACTGCTCGATCCAGCATCGCGGTGATTTCGGTCGCTTCATGGTGCTCTTCAATGTACGCTTCGTGCAACTTCCGGGAGTTGGAAGTGATCGCGAATACCTAAATGTCAAGAAACGACGACACTCTGATATGACAAACGAATCCATTGGTCCGTACGATGCCATTCTCTTTCTGTCCTTTGGAGGGCCAGAGAAGCGGGCCGACGTAATTCCGTTTCTGGAGAACGTGCTGCGGGGAAAACCAGTCCCGCGTGAACGACTGCTGGAAGTTGCCGAGCACTATTATCACTTTGACGGGATCAGTCCGATTAATGAGCAGTGTCGGCAACTCATCTCCGCACTGCGTGAGGAGTTGGATGCTCACGGAATCCGGCTGCCAATCTACTGGGGTAACAGAAACTGGACACCGCTTCTGACTGAGACGATCGTGCAGATGAAACGCGATGGCGTGCAACGCGCGTTGACGTACGCAACATCAGGCTTCAGTTGCTATTCTGGTTGTCGACAGTATCGCGATGACATTGCGAAGGCGCTCGAACAGCCCGAGGCAGCGGGACTTCAAATCGACAAGTTGCGGGTCTTCTACAATCATCCGGATTTCATTGAAGTCGTTGCCGAGCGGGTCGGTGCGGCCATGTCGAGTTATCCGGAAGAAGTCCGGAATCGCGTGCAAGTGGCATTCACCGCGCACAGTATTCCGTTGAGCATGGCAACGACGTCGGACTACGAAAAACAACTGCGGGAATCCTGCCGTCTTGTGGCGGAAGCCTGCGGTCTCTCTGATTCGCAGTGGAAACTGGTCTATCAAAGTCGCAGTGGTCGTCCACAAGATCCGTGGCTTGAGCCTGATATCGTCGATCATTTGAAGGAACTGAAGTCCGCTGGCACCGAGCATGTCGTGATTTCCCCCATTGGATTCTTATCAGATCACATGGAGGTACTTTATGACCTTGACGATGAAGCGAAGCGGGCCTGCGAGGAACTTCAGATCCGTTTGGTGCGCGCCGGCACGCCGGGCAATCATCCTCATTTCGTCAGGATGATTCGCAAATTGATCCAGGAACGTTTGCAGGGCACCGCTCGCGAGTGCATGGGCCAATTCGGCCCCAACCATGACGTCTGCCCCATCGACTGCTGTCCAGCACCTGTCGCGATGCGTCCGGCAAGGCCAGCGACGTTGTAGCAACGGTCCCGTCTATGTCGAGATCACTCCAGGATCGAGGAAAACGGTTATACTTCACGCGGTCAGGAATGAGGCTGTCATTCCTCGTTCCAAGACTCCAGCCCTGGAACGCAACGCACTGGAGGCTCCTGCCTCCAGCGAGAATCCCGGGAGGCAGGAGCCTCCGGAGCAGCGTGTTCCGAGGCTGGAGCCTCGGAACAAGGGCATCAATTCAGGCCGCATGAAGTATAGTGCGGGCCGGATGAGTCGATCCGGGCGATCAGCAGGTCCACGACCTGTGCGATCGTCAGACTGGAAGTGTCCACGATGAAAGCGTTGTGGGCCGGTTTCATAGGAGCGTGGGCGCGGGATTCGTCGCGGTCGTCGCGTTGGCGAAGCTGATCCATAACGACTTGAATCGGTTGGCTGACTCCCGTGTAAGCCAATTCTCGCTGTCGTCGTCTGGCTCGCGCTTCGAGATCAGCTTTCACAAAAAATTTGTATTCGGCATCGGGAAAGACAACGGTACCCTGATCGCGACCTTCGGTCACCATGCTTCCCTGCCTGCCAATTTCTCGCTGCAGTTCGACCAGTCGTTCGCGGACTTTTGGGTTTGACGCAACAATCGACGAGATCGCAGTCACGTCTGGCGTGCGGATTTCGGCGGACACGTCTTCGTTGTTCAGGAGCAATTGATCGCCGTCAAAGGCAATCGTGACACCTTGAACGATCTGTGCCACTGCCGTCTGATCATTTTCGTCAACCGCAGCCCTGAGCACTGCCAGTGCTACGGCGCGGTACATAGCTCCGGTGTCGAGGAATCGGACGCTAAGCCGCTCGGCAAGAAGCCGTGCCACAGTACTTTTGCCCGAGCCCGCAGGACCGTCAATCGTGATGATCATGTTCGAAAAAATCCTGTTGCCTTAAAGCACCAGCAGCACTTCTTTGATTTGAAATGGATTCAGACTCACGACTACGCCCTGATCCGTAATTTCGGCCACAATTTTCTGCGATCGATCCGCATTCACAATGAATGCCGATGTCGGACGGCTTGCCGTCCGGATCACGCATTTGGCTGTATGGCCCTCCGTCTCCGTCAGCAGCAGACTCAATTCTTCGGCGGTGTCATCAGAGGCGGGTCGCACGGAAGATCGAACCAATTCGACGTTGCGGGCGGATAGTCCAAGAATCCAACTGCTGGCCACTGACGCCGGGACTGTTCCGGACGTCTCTGCCAGCACGACAGGCGTCATTGCCTCGACCGCCGAGCGTAACGGGAACGGTTGATCGAAATCGATCGTGAACTCGAACTGTCGCGCTGGTTCACCTTCGACAATCAACAGACTGTCGAGCATTCGCGGCCCGGATCGTCGATGATACGGACGTCCATGAGTCGCAATCACGACGCGATGATCCGCATCACTGATCTCCACATAGTCGGGCGATTCAAAACGTTCGGACCGAAATCCGGCGGCCTGCCCCATCACACTGCGCGTCACCGAAGCAGCTTCGTTGTCCCATGCGAAGCGGGAACCGAAGTAGGTCAGCCACGGGTTACCTTTGACACGAGTGACAAGCTTGTCAAAGATCAGCCTGACAATAATTCTGGGCTGGGCGCGATCGATGGAAGTCACCTGCCGAACGGTGACCAGAACCGAACCGTCTGCAGGCGAACGCAACTCGCAGGTTGTCTCGATCGCCGCAAATACCGTCCCGGATTGCAAAACGCGGTGCTCAATCAGGTGAGCCGTCGCGTAAGCCGTCTTGATGACTTCGCCGTCTTCATCGCTGGGGATTGTCAGTTCGCGTTCGTAGCGAAAGCAGGACTGCTGACTCAGGCGGTTACCTCGCTGTTGATGATACATCACTGAAGCGATGCCACCTGTGCGGTCGCTCAGAGTCACCTCGAAGTGACGATTTCGCAATATGAAATCTTCTGCCAGTGACGGTTCGCGACGCACCGGTTCGAGGAGCGGATGCGGCAACTGATCAGAGCCGCTTTCGACAAGCCATGTGAAACCACCCGGAGGCAATTTCACCAGCAGACGTTCTCGGATACCAGTACGTTCTGCCAGTTCGATTGTGCTCGACTGTGCGGGACGCTTCCATGCCTCCGGCCATGGAATTTCCACAAATCGACCAAACGGCACGGTGTTGGCGATAAACAAACCGCGAGACTCGGAGGGCTTCTGTGGTATTCGCGATTGCAGAGCCATTCTGAGCCGTCGCGAGCAGTCCGTAAGTTGCTGTTCGATCTGCTGAACTGCGGCTTTGAGGGAAGCTTCTTTATCAGCCAGCATGGATTCCGTATCGACATGTCGCAACTCCAGCTCAGCAACCTCCGTCTCCAGTTTCGACAGCAGTTCGTTGATCTCGTCAATATTCTCGTCGGCCTGTACCAGTCGCGTCATGGCGAACAGATTTCGCCGCGACTGCACACGCTGCTGCAGCGATCTGAGCAAAGCAGGCCCGGAGATCGGAGCTTCGGACTTCAGCACCGACGACTGAATCAGATACGGGGCGAGGTATTCCGCGTGCTTGTAGCGTTCGGCCATGCGGCTGCCATCGCAGACGTGGACGAAAGTGTCCATCGTGGCAAATTCGCCGAGCACAGGCGCGTAGCTGGCCGCGATCTGCAGAGTCGCCAGCCACGGCGTCTTGAGTGTTGGCAGCCGAGCCATAAACAACGCAGCCGTGTTGTCGTCCTGCATGCTTTCATTGTATCGATCGGCAAAGCGTAGAAATCCCGACGCGCTGTCGATGGCCAGCGGGATCCTGGAGGCGGCGGCGATCAAGCTTCCGTCGGGACCCTGCCATTCGAACTGACTGCGTTCCTTGTCCGGATACAAGCCATCGTCCAGCGCCATGTGCAGTGCAGATTCAAATCCGAAGTAGTTAAGAATCGAGGGCAGCGAAGCCGTCATGCCGAATCGCCGCCGCGCCCAGTGGCGCGGCGGTGAACCGACGATCGAGGTAAATATCTGGCGGCACCGTTCAATATCCGTCACGGTGGATTCCATGGAACCCAGCGAAGGACGCGTCTCCTCGGAATGACCGGTCAGAATTGTCACGGTCCCGTCTTCGGCGGCCTGCTTCAGTTGCGATGCAAGAGATGCGTCGTTCGCAATCCATGCCGCCAGATCTCGACCGGTTGCGAACAGATTCAGGCGGGTCTTCGCAGTGGCGGAGGAAACAAGGTCACGGATGTTCGACGTGACTTCGTCGTCACCAGGAATGCAGAGATCCAGGAGATAGCAATTCATCGGATAGAACTTCTCGCGTGTGTCGCGAAGATGTTCAAAGCAGCGTCCCAGATGCAGCCTCACTGTGGCTTCATCTCCGCAGCAGGACGCATCGGCTGCGAGACGAACCTCGCGATTGAGCAGAATCTTGTCTGCGTCCACAAAGTGATGACGGCGGCGACTGAGGAGTTGCACCTGAAGCATCACGATGCCGAGCGCGAGGAAGTGGTCCACGAGAACCGGAGCAATCCCTGCGGAAGAACTGACAGAATCAGCACAATCCGCAGTCGCACCGTCTTGTGATTGAACGGCTTCGAGAACGGAATCATCTGTTTGTTTTTCACCGGCGTCGTCCGACAGTGCCGCATAAATCGCCGTCAGCCAGTCTTCGCGTTTGGAGCATCCAGCCAGTACGATGTGGCCCTGATCCTGGAACACGGCCCGCCATTCATGCGGCATCCATGATTCAGAAGATGCTGGCACAAGAACGACGCGGCGTCCAGGGAAGTCCGTGAGTGATTCCGCCTGACGAAACACGGGAATCCCGGAGGCACGCCTGAGCAAAAGCGGATGCCAGGCGCACGCGATCGCGTTGAGCAGGCTTGCCGCGTCTTCCTCGGGAAGATCGGTCGGCAGATCTTCGACCGAGTAACCTGGAATCAGGACGCTGATTTCAGAAAGGTCTGCAGGTTGGAGATTCATGTCAGTTGCCGCAGGCACGGGTTCGACATCGGTGTCCGCCCCACCATCACTAAAGCTAGTCATTGAATGGTCCATGAGTCGTTCAGCGTGAAACGTCACAATTTTGCTGATATTCGCCGTATTCTGTACGGAACGACCAGAATTTCCGAGTTTCACGGAACTCCAAAGTGATAAATCTCGTCAGACATTCCAGTCGAAGGCCGCAAAACCACTAAATTGAAGGCCAGAAGTTTCCCGTCAACGTCCGACTTCGTCCGGTTATCCGGATCTTTCCTGACATTGCGACGATTTGGTGTTTCAAAATTGGTTGACGAGACCGCAAATCGGCTGGTACTTTTGCCTTACGCTGAAGCTGATGACTTCAGTGGTCACACATGTCGGCTCTCCTTTCACTTACATCTGCGTACAAATCGAGGCGTATCATGGCGGAAGCAAAAAGCGCATGGGGTATTGATATCGGTCAGGCGGGCCTGAAAGCGATGAAACTCCGCGTCTCCGAGGACGGCGAGAGGGTGGTTGCCACCGCATTTGACTATATCCCGCACCCCAAAATTCTGAGTCAGCCCGATGCCATTCCCGAAGAGCTGATTCGCGAGGCGATGAAGACGTTTTTGGGACGGAACAAGATTGACGACGATCTGATTGCGATCAGTGTCCCAGGCCAAAGTTCACTGGCGAAGTTCATCAAGCTGCCGCCGGTGGAATCCAGCAAAGTCGCTGAAATTGTCCGCTACGAAGCGCGGCAGCAGATTCCGTTCGATCTGAACGACGTGATCTGGGACTTCCAGCCGATCGGCGGCGGGGTCGAAGAAAGCGGGTTTATGCTGGAAGCCGAAGTCGGCCTGTTCGCGATGAAGCGTGAACTGGTGTACGACGCTCTCAAGCCGTTCACGAGCAACAGCAAAGAAGTTGAGGTCGTCCAGATCGCTCCTCTGGCGCTGTACAACTATCTTTCTTATGACGTCCTGGGTTTCCGCAAGACGGAGGAAACACCTGAGCCACCGGCTGCAGACGACTATTACGTGATTCTCGACATGGGTGCGGACAATACGACACTGCTGGTGTCGAACGGGCGAAACATCTGGATTAGAAACGTGCCGATCGGCGGAAATCATTTCACTCGAGCCCTGACTCGTGAAATGAAACTCACGTTTGCCAAGGCAGAGCACCTGAAATGTAACGCCACGAAGGCACCGGATCCAAAAGCTGTCTTCCAGGCAATGCGCCCGGTCTTCAATGATTATGTGTCTGAGATTCAGCGGTCAATCGGCTACTTTGGCAGTGTGAATCGGAATGCGAAGATTCGCAAAATCATCGGTGTGGGCAACGGCTTTCGTCTCGCCGGGCTCCAGAAATTCCTGCAGCAGAATCTGCAGTACGAAGTCGAACGACTGGAAAGTCTGGAAGGCGTTACGGGGGATTCGGTGCTGACCGATCCGCTGTTCATCGACAATATGATGACGTTCGCCGTGCCTTACGGCCTCGCATTGCAAGCGATTGGCAAGACTCGAATTCGTACGACGCTGCTGCCGCCCGAAATTGCCATGGAACGCAAAATTCGCAGCAAGAAACCGTGGGCCATTGCGGCGGCGGCGGCATTGTTGCTGGCAATGGGAGTCAGCACGATGGCCAGCGCGATGGTTTATTCGTCGTATGGCGAAAGCAAGTGGAAAGAAAAAGAAGAACTGGTGAAATCTGTCCAGGATCAGATCTTAGCCCAAAAAAATGCTTATGCGACAACCGAAGGCGAACATGGAAAGATCGTTGAGAAGATCGATCGCCTGGTGGCTCCGCTGGAGAAGCGCGCGATCTGGATGGAACTTTTCAAGGCCGTAAATGAGTGCATGCCGCGTGATGAGGGGGACTCGCTGGATGAACGCGATATTTCTCTGCAGAACAGGGTGCGGATTCAATCATTCACCACGATGAAAGTGGCCGACGTTTCGGATTGGCACAAGAAATTTGTGGATGCCAAACCTGAATCCAGGAAGCAGGATTTCGGATTGCCCGATCAGACACCGCCGGAAAAAAAAGAAGGCTACATCGTTACTCTGAAAGGTTTTCACCTGCATAACAACGAGAAGCAATCCGGGTTCTCGATGATTGGTCGATTGTATCTCGAAAACACCTTCATCAAGAATCTGCGTCAATGGCAGGTGACTTCTGGAGGAGTCGAGGTTCCGGTTGGCAAGATTGGTATTTCACATCCGATTCTGGCGTTTTCTGTGACAGAACAGATCGACTATGACCCGAATCAACGAGCCGGTTCGCAGTTGACGAGCGGAACCGGAGCGATGAGCGGTGGCTACCCAGGTGGAGCTGGTGAGTATTCTGAATTGAGTGGTCCTTCGATGGCGGGAGCCGGGGGCGGCTATCCGGGCGGAGCTGGTGCCTATCCGGGAGCGCTTGCGGGGGCTGGAAGTTATCCTGGTGCAGCTGGCGGGGCTGGTAGCTATCCGGGCGCGGCGGGAGGATATCCCGGAACGTCAGGTGGTCAGGCTGGAGGCGCGCCTGGTGTCATGCTGGCTGGAGAAGAAAGAGCAAAAATTCAAAAAGTAGGTCGCACTGATTTCGTTGTTCAATTTATCTGGATTCCAATCCTAAAGAATCGAGAAGATGTGGATCCACGTCTGGCGGGTAAGGCAGCCGCAACCTCGCCCTGACAGAAGTTTTGTGCGTTTGCATCGTTCATCAGGAATGAGTCGATCTGTTTAGAAAAGTGTCAGTCGGGAGTTTGAGTCATGGAAAAACTACAGCCAATTTTGAAGCAACGGTACTGGATCTGTTTTGGCTTG
>Ga0154020_10001137_pt1 | contig 32821 bp, 41 predicted proteins | sample Klosneuvirus_201_FD_109709 | JGI IMG/M metagenome (GOLD analysis project Ga0154020, IMG submission 109709) | Active sludge microbial communities from wastewater, Klosterneuburg, Austria - Klosneuvirus_20160825_MG | ecosystem: Engineered > WWTP > Aerobic digester > Activated sludge | place...
CACATAATTTAATATTATCTGCCCAATACATATACAATGCCAAAGCACGAATGTTCTTCAAGTAAAAGCCATTCTAGAAAGAGTCACAAAAAATCAAGTTGTCATTCAAAGAAACACGTTGATGTTTATTGCAAATGCGGATGCCGTGGACGCCGGGGATCTCGTGGACGTCGCGGATCTCGCGGACATCACGGTCCTCGCGGGCGTTCCGGTTCACGTGGTCCACAAGGACCAGAAGGACCCCAAGGACCACAAGGTATACAAGGACCACAAGGTATACAAGGTATACAAGGATCAACTGGACCACAAGGTATACAAGGTATACAAGGACCAACTGGACCACAAGGAATACAAGGTATCCAAGGTCCTACTGGTCAACAAGGACCAACTGGTACATCTGGAATTGTAGGTGCTGCGGAATACGTCCATACAATTCAATCACCTAACAATTCTGTTCCACCTGGTACAGCATTCACAATTGATACACTTGTCTTTAACAATGTACCAGCTGATATAGTTGCTGGTGCTGGCGCAGGTGGTACAGTGTATACTCTTTCTGCTGGTACATATATACTAGATTATGAAATGAGTTTGGAAGCAGCCGGATCAGTTGCCATATACACTGGACCCGCTGCCGGATCATTAGCTGTTGTTAATGACAGTGTTGCTGGTTCATCAACTGGAACTACATGGATTCATGGTAGATCAATAGTTGACGTATCGACCACATTAGTTGTAGCAATTAGCTCAGTCGTTGGTACTGCTAATGTTGTTCCAGCTGGCACTGCTGCTGGAATTTATATGTGCAGACTTACCTTCTTGAAAATTGCTTAAAATGGAATTAGTAAATATATAATTTAATAATATAAATATTAGTGCATAATATTTATTTTTTTCTAAGTAAATTTAATAGAATATGTCTAATAAACGTAAATGTTACGAACAGATACAAGCAGAACAAATGAGGATTAAAGGTTGTACGCCAGGTATAACGGGGTGCTGTATACAAGGGGCAACCGGAGCAAAAGGTTTACAAGGTCCAACTGGTCAAAAAGGCAATATTGGCTCAACTGGTCCAACTGGGCTATCTAGTATAGGCGCAACGGGCCCATATGGTCCAACTGGACTTAATGGAGCACCAGGTACAACCGGACCAACTGGGCCATATGGTGTATCTGGAACAACTGGACCAACCGGACCACGTGGTTCGACAGGAGCAAATGGTACTAATGGAACAAATGGTATAAATGGATTAAACGGAATAAATGGCTCAACTGGCCCTGCTGGTCCAACCGGTCCAATTGGTTCTATTGGGTTAACAGGAGTGACTGGACCAATTGGTGCTACTGGCGCAACTGGTGCCGCTGGCAGTATTCAGCGATTTATTCCATTTTCGTCTGGTGAAATTCAAGTTAGCAATGTTACAATAAATCCACCTGTTGTTATGGGCTTTGGCTCTCATCAAGTAATTAATCCAATTTCATCTCCAGTACAATATACACAATATGCATTCACTATACCAACTAATGGTACTTTATCTAATCTCCAGGCTAGTGTTGATGCCCATTTTATCGCAAATACTGCACAATCTTCATGGACATATAATTTCACTGTGTTTAAATCTGCATGTTCCGGTACTCAAAATCCTACTTTGTCTTATACATCAACTAGCTTAAGTACTAGTGTTACATTACCTACTGCAACATCAAGCACATTTTCAACCGGTCAATATGTATCGGCGTGTAGTACAGCTTCCGGTCCAATTGTTGTTAATTCTGGTGACCGTGTTGCATTATTATTAACGTCAAATCTGTTTGGTGCTCCGCCCGCTTTAGATGAAATTGCCTTTACTGCTGGAATGTTTTATTCGACTTGAGTAATTTTACTTATATAAAAAATTTTATTATGTTATCAGTATAATATAATAATTATATGGGCAGTAAACAATCACAACCAGCTCAAGAAGTAATAACTTCTCCCCCAGTCATAATTCAACCACCAATTCAACCACCAATTCAACCACCAAATGGACTACCTATTGGACCACCAATAGTACAACAACCACCGCAATCGGAAGTGGTACAACAACAGTATTTAGGTATCATGACACAATTAAAAATGTTAGAAGATATGATTGAAAAAGAACAACAACAATGTAAACAATTACCACCGGGAATTGCTGTTAAAATGGAAGGATTACAAGATAATAATAAAAACGTTCAGCCCAGTGGTACTTCTGTCCATGAAGATTCATTAATACGTCGCGGATTATTTCCTTCAAATGAACCAAATATGGAACATACCCCACAAATAGTTGCTAAAAGACCACGAATGGAACAAGTTCCTCCTGCAGTTGCTCAAAGACCACGAATGGAACAAGTTCCTCCTGCTCCTGTATTACCTCACATTGAACACGAATACCAATCTGCTCCAGCTACTCATAGAGCTCCAGTTATATCAGAATCTATACCTCAGCGCGTGAAAATGGAAACTAAACAAGGCAAAGCACCAAGTTATACAAATTTACCATTAAACTCAATTGAACATTTCGGCTATGGTGGAATTAATTGGCTGTTTATTATTTTGGTTATTATATTGATTTACTTTATTTTACAATCCAGAAAAAATTGATTTATTAATAAATTGACATATAACATAATTAATTAATTATTATATAATGTCATTGTACATAGTTTTAACAAACATCGTCATTAATAATGGATTAAAGACGACAGATGATTTGTTTAAACTTATTGACGATCTGGCATCGTTGTCACAAAAAGAAAGAGAAGATTATGAGATACAGATTTCAGATATTCTTTGTAAAATTCCAAATTACATGCTCAATGCTTCTATAAAACAACGCGATCAATATAAATATGCATTACAATCATCGTATCGATCAGAATTTTTCATTCTTATTAATAATATCATTTATAAAATTGACCACAATGAACCATATTTGCCAAAAAAACAAAATGTTACATCTTTTCCATTTACGTCTGAATCAAAACCAGTTTTAAAATTAAAACCACAAGTAAAAGATATAACACTTGCTGATATCGAAAAGGAAATTCAAAATACCAAAGAACAGCAAAAAAAATTAGAACCAATATTACTTGAATGGCATAAAGAAACACAATTAACAAGTCAAGATTATGAAGCAAATTATAAAGCTGTTCCTGAAATGATTAATGCGATAAGGGATCTCATTTTAAATATTAGAAAAAATGTGATGAATAGTCAGATTACCGAATTCATTTTACTGTTTGAGGATATTAACAAAGTCATTTTATCTGAACATCCTGATCAAATGACAATTTATACTTTGATAAATGACTGCTTAAAAAATAATGGTTGGTCGGAATCAGGATTTTATTCACCTCCAGATAAGGCACAATTAACTAAAATTGCAAAAGAACTGCACCAAATTCTTGATATGGTAGCCTAATCTTTCTTTTCAGCTTGCTTCTTCATGTAATAATCAGACGAATCAAATCTTTTTTTATCATTATTTTTATTTATATTGTGCATAACAATATTTTTCTTTTTAGTAATATGTACAAATTTGCTAGCAGAAGATTGTTTTATTGGCAAAGTTGAAGGATCAATTTTGATATCTTCTATATCTACTAATTCCTCCTTTTTAACTTCTTCTTTTGGTTCAACAACATCCGGCTCTTTTATTCTATCCAAATTATTTTTGGGATTTTCAGTATCCATTGACTATATTATGAGCTAACATTATTTAATTTATGAATATAACGAATAAATTAAATAATGTTGATGAAGAGAAATATTATTTAATTTATGAATATAACGAATAAATTAAATAATGTTGATGAAGAGAAACATTATTTAATTTATGAATGTAACGAATTATAATCTTCACATATACATATAGACAATGTTAATTTATATATTCATATTAGTAGCCATTTTAGGTGTCTTATATTATATTACAAAAGAACCATATTCAGTAGTTGTTCCGATTAAACAAGGCAGAAAAACCAAATATATTGTCCGTGATCGTGAACCAGTTGGTTGGGACCTTTTAACACCATATTATCCAGGATATCCATCTTATCCTTATTACAGGTACAAGCCCGTTAAGCGTGGTTATTTTTATTAATCACTAAAAAATACAAAGACATTTAATTCATTTACTTACAGTATTATCTCTTACATCATATATCTCTCTACTTGAAAAGTCTGTTTTACGACACCAATAATTTTAATAATAATTATTTTCATCAATATAAATCCATTCTATAAATTTATTCTTATCAAAATCTGATCTAAAATAATGTTCATGGTTCATTTCAATATTAAATAATTTGAAAATACAAAAATTATTATCACATATTTTTTGATAACGTTTATCTCTAATACATTTTTTCGAATAATTTTTATCATTTCTATATACTATGCTTAACGATTTAACATGTTTATCTAAATTACTATTTTGTTTTTTCTCCTTTCCTATACTGCAATAAAGTGTTATGTCAGAATTATATGCGACTGTTTGATATGATAATGTATCAATATTTGTAAAATTAAAGCCCCGCGACTTATATATATTATATTTACCAATTGTTTGTATTGACTTATAAATAAATTTTACAGTTTTATTCATTGTGCCATTTAAATCATATATAATTAGTTTATTTTTAACAAACATATTTTTACAAAAATCAAATTCAAATAATTCGTTTAGGCCTTGAATTTTGTTTTCAGAACTAACCATAGTAAATTTTATTTTATTAATAATATTATTTGCCTTAAATGTTTGGATTTTATATAAACTGATTTCATATGGATCCGACAGTTTTCCGCGATGATATTTGCTATTTCCAATTTTTTTTGCAATTAAGCCGCCCAAAGTTTTAGGATCTTCATAATATCTTGTTGAATAAATATCAATATAATTATCTAAATAGATTTCTAAATTGCAATTGTTCCAATATTCATCTAATAAGCATTGCGTAATGAATGGTCCGCATATAATTGCATTTTCTTTATTCAATAATTCAAGAAATTCATCAGTCTCTTTATCAAATATTTCACGGAGTCTAGATTTAACAGTGTTTATTATACAATTATTTAGATAATCATACTTAATTATTTTATTAAACTGTTTATTAACTTGGCGTATATAATATAACTCCTTTGGTTTTAGTTCATTTATAATATGATATTTAAATGGATCCCCATATAATACTATTTCCATATCATTCCATTATAACATTTATTTAAGTATTTTTATCTTTACAATGAAGTCACATATAAAAAATTGAATAATTAATGCATTGTTAACTCTTATAAATTTACATATAATTGTTCCTTAACAGGCGCGCACGATGTCCTTGCCTGACGACATTATCTTCATCATGTTTGACTTGATGACTCCAGATGAAGCCCTTAGCTATGCCATTTCTTGCAAAGAAGTATATACTATATGGATCAACAAGATGATTTGGCGAAAAAAACTATCAAATGATACTGATGATATCCATGTGATGGATATGATTGACAATTCTACTACGCCGTACAAAACATACACTTTTCTGAAAACAGGATTTGATCTGATATCATTATACGAATCTGTGAGTTATGCTAATCAAATGCAAATATTTATAGCACATGAAACTATGACTAATTATTGGTCACGGACATTGATCAAGCTAGATTTTTTTGATTGTAACCTTACATCAATACCAACAGTTATTGGTACTATTACGTCACTAAAACAATTGATTTTTGAGGGAAATTCTCTTGAAACAATTCCATCTAATTTCAAAAAACTAGTCAATTTGGAATATCTCAATCTAAGTTATAACAAGTTTCAACGTATTTCTCCGACATTCAAATACATGACAGGTCTTAAGTGCTTAAAAATGGAACACAATTCACTTTCAGTAATTCCATCATTTATCTATGATATGACTAATTTGGAAGAACTTATTGTTGGACACAATAAAATTAGATATATTCAAAATGAAATCACTCAATTAACAAAATTACGTGTATTACTATTGAATGAAAATATGTTGTCAACTATACCTTTTGAAATTTCCAAAATGCCTAGACTGACAACATTACATTTATACAGAAATAAGAAATTACGTGTTGGTACGACATTCAATCGATTCAACCAACATATTCAATTAAATGATAATACTAGAATTTCTAATATGAGAATCATGAAATAATTGTTTTATAATAGGCATAAAATATTGAAACTAAATATATATATATTACATACCTTTTTATTTTATTATTAAATGACAACCATTTATTATACAATTGAAGAACCAAAATGCCCAACAATTCATGTTGAAAATTATAAAAGAGTTATGATACCAGCAAAAAATATTATGCAAAAATATCCGATGATTTCGTCAAATGATTGTCAAGTAAATGCAAAAGAAATTAATAATTTCCTAGAATCAGTCTATTCATCTAAATATATTAATTATATCTTATCATACAAGCCATCTGAAACGATTTGCGATATATGTGAATGTAAAACCGACACTAGTTTACAAAAATGTACTTTTTGTGGAACCGCAAATAATAAATCAATGGTAAAAAATTATATGCCAGATGACCATGACACATTATTCACAAGTCATACACCAGAAGAAATTATCAACACGTGTAAGATTCTTATTGATATCCTTAAAAAACAAAATCAGTATGTTTATGCATTGATTAGACCACCTGGTCATCATTCATCATTTGATCATCATAGTGGATTTTGTTTTGTTAATAATGCATATTTATTGGCTAAAAACTTGGGAGGAAATGTTTTAATTTTTGATTGGGATCTTCATCATGGCGATGGAACGGAAAACCTTATCCTCAAAAATTCTGATGAGAATATTTATTACGCATCAATGCATGGTTATGGAAATGGGTTTTATCCTGGAACTGGAACTCTTATGACAAAAAATATCATGAATATTCCGTTAAGAAAAGGAACAGGTAATAGAGAATACACTTATCATTTTGATAATTTGTTCAAACCATTTTACAATACAATTGATGTTGATACAATTATTATTAGTAATGGATTGGATGGTCATCAAGATGATAATATGAACTTCTTGAATTTAACAGATGAAACATATCTGTATATGACAACTTTTTTCAAAGAAACTAATAAACGATTGATCTTTTTATTAGAAGGTGGTTATAATGTAAATGTCATAACAAATGTTAGTATGAAGATACTTGATTTATTAAATAAATAAAAAAATACTATCCTTATTGTTTTTTATATTGGTCTAATATTTTCCGACATTCATATGTGGCTTTATCGTATAGTTTATTACCATCCTTGTCTATAATATCAATTTTAGCACCTTTTTCGCATAACATTCTGACAATATTTGGTTCATTTTCAATACAAGCGATGAAAAGTGGTGTACACCCATTATCGAATGGAGATTCAATGTTCGCTCCTTTATCTAAAAGGTAGTTTGCTATTTCTATATTTCCACGTTGACATGCTACATAAAGCGGGGTAGCTTTTCGTCCGGTCATACAATCGATTTCAGCACCAGCCTCAATTAAGGTTTTAACAACTTCAAAATGACCTTTTTGGGCTGCAACATACAATGGTTTATAACCATTTGAATACGCCAAATCATGTCGGGCTTTATGCTTCAAAAGTATTTTGACAACTTCATTATGACCATTTTGGGATGCAACATATAGCGCAGTTGAACCATTTGGACTAATCTTATTAATCTCAGCTCCATGTTCACATAATAGTTTAACAACTTTATCAAAACCATTTTGGGATGCAATATATAATGGTGTATAACCACCCGAAAAAGAAATACGTTGATCAGCACATGCCTTGAGTAATGCTTCTACAATTGTATCTAAACCATTTTGGGAAGCAACATACAATGGAGTGGAACCGTCGTCATCATGAGCATTCATATTGGCATAATATTTGATTAAGACTTTGACACATTCCAAATGTCCATTTCTGGATGCCACATATAAAGGCGTAAATCCACCGCGGAATTTCAATTCTATGTTTGCACCTTTCTTAATTAAATATTCTACAACTTTATGATGACCTTCTTGACAAGCAATGTAAAGAGGAGTAGCCCCGCTAGCACATTTGACCTCAATTTCTGCTCCTTGATTTACCAAATATTCACAAATATCAACATGTCCTCTTTGTGCAGCAATATATAGAGCAGAAAATTCATTTCTGAACTTTTCTTCAATATTTACACCATTTTGAATTAATAGTTTACACATGTCCAATTTTCCTTCTTGAGAAGCTGTATACAGTGCAGATGCCATAGTGTCTGATACATATTTGAAGTCAAACCCCCTTTCTATTAATATTTTCAATATTTCTTGGGTTCCGTTTATAATACAATATTGTATGTCATTCGAATCAAAAGATTGATCTGCTCTTGGAATAACATAATTGACTCGATATATAATTCTTGTAACAAGTCTGTGATAATGATTTTTAATTGCCCATTTTAATATGTCACCCGATTGCTTCATTGCGATTACTTCTCTCTTAAACACATCTTTCCAATTATCTGAATTTTTGTCTTGAGATTTAATAAACCCTAAGTTTGAGACCAATAAATTTGACCAGAAGAGATTATCTTCAAATTGTACATACATATTTTTATTTAATCTATGCAATTTATTAACATCTTGAATGGATAAATGTTTACAAATGTCATATAACATATCTATTGGAATTTCATCTAAATATGATTTTTGTTGATTAACTATATCCATTTTATCATCACAATATATATGTAACTCGTATGTAGGTTGCGTTGGAGCACTAAAAAGAAGTTCCACTAAACGATTTCGTTTACATGGTCTATACATTTCATTATTCATAAGCCGTCGCTTCATATATTATCATTATAATGAAATTAGGAATATATCAAATGTTTTTCAATTTTTATCGACGAAGGGAGACAAGTTTAATAAATAAACTAATTATTAACCATAAGAGATATTTTATAGACAAATAAAACAAGTATATAAATTGGTTACATTTTGATATCCTTGTATTGCTCTTCTGGATCCCAAATACCTAAAGCAGTTGCAATACGATAAATATCCCATACATCGACATCAGGTAAGAATCGGTGTATATTGATTTCTCTTTTGTAACCAGATAATTGTCTTTCATAATATATCCCTAAACGTGTGTCGCAAATATGAGAATATTGATAATTATGTTTAGCCAAACGATCAACCATTTCTGGAACAGTGAAAACTCCTTTTTCTTCATTATCATATCCTTCAAAAACATAAAGGAAAAAATGTTCTGGCTGGTCATCAATAACTTGTCTTAAAAATGTATGTAACACAAGACCAACTTTATCTGATTTTGATACTGTACTTATTTTACAATGATTTGATAAAAATTCATATCTCGTTTGATTTGAATCACATTCTCCATTAAAATACAACTTATTATAAATAGATTTTTTGGAATCATCAATTGTTTCAATAGTGATCATTGCTGGTTTGTCAATCCATTTCATTTTCTCTTTTTTGGTTTCTTTAATTTCATCATCTGTTTGGGTTGGTCCATCTAGTTTAAGTAAATAATCGAAAATATCACACATAATTTCATTTGGATCTACATCATCATCTTTAAGGTTGTATGTTTTTGGTTCCATTTATATGATATCAAATGAAGGAATGATTTAATAATATTATTGAATTATCAATTTTTAATACTTAAAGAACTTCTAAACAGACTTAAAGGTTTGACAATTTATGGTAATTGCTAAGATCCATGATACGGAATTTAGCAACTGTAGTTAAATGGTATAACACGGTGTTTTTCCCACACATGGGTTCTTGTTTCGATTACAAGCTGTTGCATTTATTTATTTAGTCTATGAATATGGTGGTGTTTATAGGGGTCATGGTATAATGGCATTGCGAAAGCCTCCAAAGCTTCTAGATACAGGTTCGATTCCTGTTGACCTCATTGATATCGCTAAGGTCTATATTATGGATTTTAGCGGTCATAGTTTAGTGTCAAAATCAATGCCCTCCAAGCATTTGTCCCGGGTTAGATTCCCGGTGGCCGCATTATTAGAAAAATACTATTATCTGATTATAAATAATAATATATTTTTATTACTTTTTGTCAACTCATATATAAACTAACCACATCTTTAAGTCCATTATTCATACCGCATTACGCCAATAGTCTCAAGCACAACAAACAACCTTACTTGAGCCTCATAAGCATACATATAACTCAAATACAGCACCAACCCAACTAAAAACAATTCTGGATATGTCATGAAAAAGAATGATACAACGGTTAATCCAACAAGACATTCCAAATAAACTTTTTGATACAACATTAACATATCCCAACCAACTTTAATATAATCAGGTTTCATATAATTAACATAAAGCGGTGATATGAAAATACTACCAATTAATGGTAAACCAAACAAGACCAGGATGCGCAATATTGCAACGAACATTTCAATTAGATAAATATAACTAATAAGTAACCACTCACCAAATAATTTATAAATCAATTTTTCTATTTGACTTCCATAATATAAACCATTTTATAAAATAATAATAAGATGAAGTATAAGTTCATCAAGTATTGTACAAGGGTTCAATGCAAGGATTTACATGTAAATGATTATGTTATTGTAGACGAAAGACCAACAAAAATAAAAAGTATAGATGTAACAAACAATCATGACCCACTTATTGTTCCATTAGTTTGTATAGATATATTTACAAATAAAGAATATATAATCAATGTATTAACAGAAGAAGTAATTTATACACCGTATATTACAACAAATGAATACGTTGTTATGGATATTATTTTTGAAAACGACCATGATTTACAAGGTCAAATAAAGGTTATTGGTTTATATGGTCAAAAGGTTTTTCCTATACCAATGTTATGTGATACAGATTTATCATTAGCAGTATATATTATTGATGCTTTACATGATATTAAAACAAATAATTTAAATAGCAATCTCTATGTTACTACAATTTTTGCGTTTGGTGAAGAACATATTAAAAAAATGCATATTGAAACAATAGATGATCCATTTTAGACTCTATGCCATTTACCATTTTTGTATTGACAACCTGGATAATATTCAACATCATCAACATCGAAATCAAACCAATAATTATCACTAACTCCCATGCCATTCCAATGAGCTTCAATCAATGTCGGTTGATTGTCTCCGTAAAAAGTGTATTTGAATGTTAAGGTAGCGGAAAATTCCCATTGATAATAAGAATAACCTTCAATACTGGCTTCAACAAATTCGATTTCTGGATGAAGTTGACAAAAACGTACCAAACCTTCTCTAGTTTCTTCTGAAGTGTGACAATTATCTTTATCTTGGATTTTTGTTTTTAATTCATCAATTGTTTTAAAATTAACCTCAAATGCCATATAATTATATTTCTGATAATAATTTCATCTTTTTAGTCGCAGGTTCAAAATATTCATCAAGAGTATTCAACTTCCTTTTTTTTGAATAATCTAAATCTCTTTTATAAAAATCCTGTTTGGCTTCTTCATACGATTGTCCTTGAGGTGAATATTGATAATGTAATAATAATGCATTTGTCTTGGTTTTCAGTAATTTAATTACAATTTGAAGATAAAGAGGTGCATTTTTAATTTTTTCTAGGTCTAGTTGTTCAATGATTTCATAGATTTTTGGTGATATTTCTTGATCACTCTTTTTACTTAAATAATTTCCCAGAAATTCTACTAATCTATCAGGTTTGTCTAATTCATAACACAAGATCACTTTCTCCTCCATATCATTACCATAATGTTGTAGCAAAGAATTAAATGCATTCATATTTCCTATTTGAGCTGATAATTTATAATATTTGATCATTTTTTCAGTGTTATTAATTTTTTTATAATAATGACCTAGTTTTTCCATACCGCCTGCATCCATTTTTCCTGATGCCATTTCATAATATTTGACAGTTTCTTCGTCATCATTAATAGACTGATAATAATTTCCAACAGAAATCATTGCACTTACATGTCCTCGATCTGCTGCCATGGTCCAATATTTTACAGCTCTATATATATCACTATTTTTTTGATAATAACATCCCAATTCATACATAGCATTAGAACGATTATATTTAACAGCCATAAGAAGATATTTTTTCATTAATTCTTTCATATTTCTACTATAATAAAATATACCTAATTCAAACATCGCATCAGGATCATTTTTTTCAATTCCCATCATATAATATTTTTCTGTATTAACATCGTCGTTTTGTTTTCCATACAGAACAGCTAAATTATACATAGCATCAGAATTTCCATGTTCAATCGCCATGAGATAATATTTTTTAGCATTTTCTGTATCTCCTAAATGATCATATAATATACCTAAATAATTCATACTCTTATTATAGTTTTTCTCAACCCCCATAAGAAAATATTTTTTGGCATTATCATAATCTTCTTGACTTTGATAATATTGACCGAATAAATTCATCACATATGTATTTCCTTTTTCGATTCCCATCAATAAAAACTTTTTCATGTTTTCAATATCATTACTTTCCTCATGAATTGCTCCCATCAATCCCATAGCATAAGTATTTCCTTTTTCGATCGATCTCAATAAATATATTTTTGCAATATCATATTCTTTTTTACTAAAATACCATAACCCGTAATAATGACATTCGACATCATCTTGAACAAATGTTAAAATATTTTTAAAATACAGATCATGAATAATTTTAAGAGAAATTTCATTATTAATTTTACAATACGGATAATCATGCGACTTACACCACTGAATAATATCTTCTTCCATTGTTTGGATTTTTAATAAATGAATAATATAATATGATCATAATGAAAATAAATCAATTTTTTGACACACCATTGGACTCTGAATAAACAAAATCTAACAGCGAATCTTTTTTCTGTCACTTCTTCAGGACGATGGCGTTAGGAAGAGTGCAGAGGCAAGGGGACTTATGGAGGTGGTGACCACAAGTCGGGCAACTGCGAAGGACTCCTCCGGAAACGAAACGCTGGTCCAGGCGCTTGTAGCTTCGGGAAGGCAGAGAAGTTTGTTTAGGCTTCAGGGAAACCTTGGGACGCAGAGAAGTCTGCAAGGTCTTGGGCGTGTTGGGCGTGTTGGGCGTGTTGGGCGTGTTGGAAATCTTCTGCGACATGGGAAATGTAGCAAAGAGAGACTGATAAAAGGTAAATTTAATGGAATTTATAAGCATTCCGTAAATCAATTTTTTTGGAATTGAATGTTTGTATATTCTAATGAGAATATACACGTTTGTTACAACGCTGTTCGATCTTTTGCATGATATGTTGCTGAACAGCTTCATATTGCTCTTGTGGGATTCTATTTATTTCAAAAAGTTCATGGTAGACACATTGAACATATTCATCCATTTCGCCACATAGAGGATTGAATGGATAGGATGTGGGTCCGTGATCGCCATACCATGTGATCAATTGCTGAGTTGTCCAAGTACCAATCATTTGTTTGAATTCATTTAGTCTAGCCTCTTCTGCTGTTAGTTGGAGTTTACGAATCATTTCCTTGTCTACGCGTGTCAAAACTGATTCGATAATCATGGTTGTGGCGACAGTTCGCATTGGTTCGTCAAGACCCTCGACAAAAATATTAGCTAATTTCTCTTGATCATTTTCAAGAAAGAATTTCATGATCGTACGAAGACTGATCTTGTGTTCCATTGCAGAAACTTCACAGTAGGAGTGAGTAATACAAAAGAAAATATATAAGGTTGTTAAATGGTTAGAATTTCAACTTTTTACAGAATAAAAACATATTTATTATGAAAAAGTTATTGAGAACACGAAACAACTTTTTACAGAATAAAAACATATTTATTATGAAAAAGTTATTGAGAACACGAAACAACTTTTTACAGAATAAAAACATATTTATTATGAAAAAGTTATTGAGAACACGAAACAACTTTTAATTAATTTTAATAAATAAAAATTGATTAATTAAGATTATGGTACCATTTATAATGATAAACTAGTATCACAATGGATCCAATTACGTTGGATGATTTACCAAGAGAATTAATTGATGTTCTTCTTGACAAATTAGATAATCAGTCGTGGCTTAACCTTCAACACACAAATAAATATTATTACAACATCTTACCAATTAAACTTAAATACACTAAACTAAAACAAATCCAAATTGATCAAAGTGATAAATTAAAATGGATTGAACATAATGGACAAAAATATTATTACACTTCACAAACTAGTGCAAATTTTATTCAATATCCTAATCTCAATTTTAATGTATATATACATTGTAATGGATGTTCAGCAAGTATTGGAATTGGAAATAAGGATAATCATAAATTACATTTATTAGATAATCATCTTGTTAAATGTAATAAAAATAAATCATTTATTTGTCAGCATTGTGATGTTCCAATAAATCATTATGATTCATTGCAACGTGTAGATTATAATAAAACAAGTATATATCATAAAACCGATAATGGAGTATGTTTATTTAGCATGGTACAATGTAAATATTGTGATAAGCAGCTCTATAATTATGAAAAGGAATATCATGAAATAAGTTGCAAAGAATTAGATAAAGAATGTAATTTGTGTCATTTGACGATGAAAAATAAAGATTATTTCGATCATCTCAAAATATGTAAAGAAAGAGTTATTAATTGTACTTGTTGTAATAAATCATACCGACCAGAATATTTTGAAGAATATAAAAATCATTATAATCAATGTCAGGTTCCATGCAAGCATTGCAATTGTTTAATTCCTACAAAATATATATTCAAACATGTTAGGAATTGTACCGAAAAGAAAACACAGTGTAATCATTGCGGTTTAATATACCGAAAATATCATGAAAAAGATATCCAAGATCATGTGGCGCGGTGTGATATCACATGTAAACAATGTAATAAGCCAAATTATACAAATGATCTCACATTAGTAAGACAACAATATCCATTATCACGATTTCCTTGTCAATATTGTCAAATGGCTCCAGCTACGATGGTATGTCATATGTCTTATATACAGTTTAATTGTCTTAAAATAGAAATTGAAAACCAAAGTACATATAAAATGTATTATGAAGAACATATCAAAGGTTATGAAACGATAAAAGATATTCATTTAAGACGTTGTATTGAACAATGTGTGAGATGTCATGAATTGTTTGATTCTGAAACAAATAATACTCATGGATTACTTTGTCAAAAAGTATGTCGACAATGTAATACAGAATATAATCCAGTAATAATACATGATCATACGTACGATCATATGTATAGTAAACATTTAAATACATGTATAAGATGTAAGAAACGTTATGGAAAAAATCATAAGGACAAATGTAAATATTGTACTTGCGGGGATAAATAAATTAGATCTTTATTTGGATTTTGATTAGTTATTTTTTTATTAAAAAGGCTCTAGCGTTAATTGAAAACGCATTTACAGGGCCACGACCTGTCGTCTTGCCATTAGACCATAGAACCAGATAATTGTATTATAATTATTTGATTTATTAAAAAGGTTCCAGTGTGAATTGAACACACATCTTTTGTGTCAAAGACAAAAATCATAACCATTAGACCATGGAACCAGATAATTGTATTATAATTATCTGATTTATTGTAAGGGCTCTAGTTGGAATTAAACCAACGACGCATGCATCCTAAGCATAAATTTTATCACTAAACTATAGAGCCAGACAATACCACTTATTTTCTGATTCACACATTAAAAAGGGCCTCAGCCAGAATCGAACTGGACGTCATTTGTTCCCGAAACAAATATTCTACCACTAAACTATGAGGCCAGAAATTAATATTATCAATATCTGATATGTAAAATTAAAAAGGGCTCCAGCCAGAATCGAACTGGACGTCATTTGTTCCCAAAACAAATATTCTACCATTAAACTATGGAGCCAGTAAATCAAACCTAATTCACTGATTAATAATAAAACTGTCGTAGCCGTAATCGAAACGGCGCCGCGTGCGTGACAGGCACGAATACTATCATTATACTATACGACATAAATTAATACTTTAATTTATGCCATAAACAAAAAGGTTTTACCAGGAATCGAACCTGGACTTCCAAGCCCAAAACAACGGAGTCATAACCATTAGACCATAAAACCAGGAATCAATAGCATTGATTTATGATTGAGGGAGCGAAACCAGGAATCAATAGCATTGATTTATGATTGAGGGAGCGAAACCAATAAATCTTTTATTGATTAATAAACTAAAAGAACTCTACCGGGATTCGAACCCGGGTCTCCTATAATAAACCATTCGAAATACTAACCACTGTACTATAGAGTTCGTGATGAATTACAGTACGAATCGAACGTACGACTCTGAAAAACCCAAAGCTCAGAATTTTACCACTACAACTATGTAATTCAATCTACTACAATTGTCAAGTCTTTAAGTGTGTTTCTTTAAGCCCGAATGTCGTAATGTCAGAATATTGTAATAAATAAATTAATCAACAAGATCTACTGCCTGGGCCAAATGCCCAATCGCAAGCAGTTCTGACTCGAATGATTCAAAAAAGTCGCCAATTGGATCAAACAGCGGGTAGCCAACTTGAGTTGGCTGATTGTCAAAATCGTCATCTTGTACAATTGTGTTGTCAAAATTGTACGGCATATATGCCTTGTCCGTGTAAGAACTGTCTTCGCCGTCAGAGTACGACGCGAATCCATCGAATCCGTCGGATTCATAGGAAAATTCCTCATCAGAGGGTTGAGAGCTGGTTTCATAGTCCTCCATAGCACGAAAATGTACTGTAAAGAGAGTATTTTAAGGATAAAAAAATGGAGTAAGCAATGAATTATAAAATCAATTTTTTTCTGAATAAGTATAGTTTTCTTATCATTTTAATACCGAAATAAGAAGTGATATTGTTAAGAATATAATTTGTTATAAAAAATTAAAGTATAAAAGCGGTTTAATACTTTCTTTAGAACGATTTAATGTTAATGGTATCATTATACGGATTAGTATAATGATATTATTGAAAAATATTTATAAAGTTTTTACAAGTTGATCCCAATCATATTCCCAAATCATAATAAGTATATAACCTTGATTCATGATATAAACTGCTTTTTCTAAAGTTGTAATATAAAGATCTCCATACATCTTTTTAGTAAGAGGGTTAATATCAAATGGTTTATAAAATTTTGGATTGCCGTGAAAAAAATCACCATGAAATTCATAGACCGTATTAGTTTCTTTACAGAATCCATCAACTAGATATTTACCAATCCTAAATTCGCCATCGTTCATTGCATGTTGAATATAAATATTGTCTCTCTTTGCTATATAATTCAACCAGTCTAATTGTTTTTGAGAAAACCCGTTATATGGGCATTTCGGGCAGCCCCTTTTTTGTTTTACATGCATATTTGGTATTTGCTTGAAAATACCATGTTTCTTGCATTTTATATCTAGTTTCGTTAAAGCATTGATATATATTGTACAAGAGTAATCATATCTATCACCGTGTAATTCTATTGCCTCCTTAATAAATTCTTCTGTAGTTTTTGTTTTGGATTCTGTAACACATGTTGGACAGTCTGATCCTTGTAAATGGGCTCCAGGTATTGTTTCGAATATACCATGCTTTTTACAAATTATTTTAATTTTTATTAGATAATGTTTATATATTGTTTCCGAATAATCATATATATCGCCATGTACTTGTTTTGCTTCTTTGATATATTCATTTGTACTTTTCGTTTTTTTATTAACTGCCGATTCTGTTCCGCATGTTGGACATCCTTGACCATTCAAATGATGACCTGGTTTTTGCATAAATTTAAATTTATGTTTTTTACAGATTATTAAAACTTTAGTTTCTTGATTGACATAATTTATCAATGAATAATCATATAATGTTCCGTGTTTTTCAATTGCCTTGTTAATAAAATCATTTTGTGTTTCTGACATTTCTTCTATTACACATGTTGGGCAATTTTGTCCAAATAAATGATTTGATGCTCTCTGAATAAATTGTCCATGTTTTTTGCATATTATTATGATTTTTTGTTTACTAGATGTATAAATAACCAATGAATAATCATATCTATTACCATGAACTTTTGTAACTTTAATTATGAATTGTTCTTGTGATAATTGTTTACCCATTTAATACATAATTCTAAAAATATATGTTAATATATTTTTATATCAATTTTTATAAATTAATTTAGTATTCAACTGAAATTACACGGCCCATCATTACACAAATTGATGAATCGAAAATTGCAACTCTTCCAAATCCTTCACATTTATCAAATGCTTCAACCACAAATGGAGCCTGTGGTTCCCATACTATCTCGGCAATCTCATTTTCTTTAACTGAAGCTGGATTTTCGAGTTTCTTACCACCAGTTTCTTTACCTTGTTTCCATTTGATTTCTACAAGTTTAACTGCTGCTCTAGCAGTTTTAATTAAAGCAATTGGCGTAAATCCAACCTTTAATTCCCCAGGGTGTTCGAGGATTTGTACCTGAGATACAAATCGTTTGGCGGCACCTATTGTTTTATCAGTCTTAAGAACCATGACACTACCGTGTTTGGGCATATACTTTTTATTAAGTCCCTTAATGTTTACACCTACATTGTCACCACAGCTTGCACTATCTTGTGATGTATGATGCATTTCAATACTGAATATTCTTCCAGCACATGGATTTGCTTCGGTATGTTGTGGTAGAAAAATGACTTCATCGTTAGGACGAAAAACTCCCTGTTCTATTTTTCCACAAATGACATCACCAATACCTTTTAATTGCAATACTTGTGATACTGGCATTCTAGAAGGAGCATCTATAACGCGTTTAGGTACTTTAACATAATTATTGAATGCATCCAAAAGAGTATGAACATGGGTAGTAGTTCCATCCAAACATTTGACATCAGAACCAGTATACCATGGCATATTTGTTGATTGTTTCGTTATGTTATCTCCCTTCCAGGCACTGTATGGAATAAATGCTACACTATTTTTAACAAAATCTTTATTCCATCCAACTTGAACAAGCATACTTGATACTTCAGCTTTAATTTCATCAAAACGATCTTTGCTATAATTGCACGAATCCATTTTATTAATCGCTACAATTAATTGTTTGACCCCCAGCAAATTAATTAGACGCGCGTGTACACGACTCTGGCCGGCAACTTGATCTTCATCGCGATTTGCTTTGGCTACTGCTGTTGTAAAATCAGCTCCCGCAGGAATTAGCAGAAGAGCACAATCGCCTTGTGAACTGCCTGAAATAGTATTACCTACATAATCCCTATGTCCGGGACTGTCAATACGATGACTCTTATCATTTTCATAATAAGTCGGACTATACCTTAAGCCTTGAATTTCTTCAAGACCAATATTCGTCTAGTCTCTGAACTTTTTTTAATTTAGCTGCTGATTATTCTATCATTACGTTATTACTTAAAGTAGTAATGATTTCAGAAGTTTCCAGCAATTTGAATATTTCGCAAGATTTAACTTACTAGTGTACTTGACACTTTAAACGACTATTTTAATCGTAAAATGATACCGATCAGTGAAAAATTCCTTAGTAGTACATTGAATAGTAATACCACGTTCTCTTTCAGCTTTAGTTGTATCCATATAGAAGGCAAATTCAAATGATTGTTTGCCAAGCGCTACAGCTTCATCCTTTAATTTTTGCATTTCACGTTCTGGAATACCTCCAAGATCGTAAATGAGACGACCACATGTCGTTGATTTACCTGAATCTACCAGATGGCATAAAATATTACTATTCTAGCTTAGACTATATCTTAAAAGTTTAAAACTTCCATTTACATTTAGTCGTTGAACTGTATGCTTTAAAAGCAATTGGCTGCTGATTATCTAAAATCTAATTTTATCACTACATAATATAGTATTTAGATTATCAAGATATCCCAGCAATTTGTAAATGTCGCCAGAATATTTCTGACTAATAGCTATTGCTATTCTTGGACACATAGATTAATGTCCACAGGTTACGAGTGATATATGTTCTTTAGTTGTTTCGGTCATTTGTAGTTTATTTAAGATAATAATATTGTATTGCTTTGTCTTTATATATTTAATAAATCAATTTTTCTATATAAACATTCACACAATAGTAAAATTTTCAAGAAGAAAACGCCCATTACCATCTAATTTAAAATTATAGCATATCAACTTACCAATCGATTTTATTTTAATACTGCTCATATTTACGTCTTTTATACCTTTCAATCCTGTTACCTTTTTCCTTTTTAACAAACAAGGTATTTCGTTTAATGTATTACCACATATATGAAATCTATAATAATTGTTGGTAACGCGACCATTTGAACTATTAGTACAAGTTTTTTGAACTATTTTTTTATCTAATATAAAATATCCCAATGATCTTGCTAAAAATATAATATCATTTGTTAGTTTTTCAGATTTAAAACAAAAATCATATCCATTGTTATTAGCATTGTATCCATCACTATCTATGATTCCTGCCAATACTTGAAGTCGTACTTCTTTTGAGTTAAATTTGTAATCATTTGGTATGTGTTTATTTCCAAATAAATTATATTTATTTAAAAAATTTCTAAATGGGTTTCGATAATACCCTCCTACATTACCTGTTGTAAAATCATACCCATAATTTTGATATTTCTTAACAAGTAAATTGTTATCATTTGCAAATTTTGTAAAATATTCGACAATTTCAGGATCAGCTGTTGTGATTCGTGTTGAATCACTATGACCGTCGCCTAACCAATATCCAAGAATATATGGATCAATATCTATTTTCCTTTTATTAAATTCTATACCAACTGTATATTTTGTATATGCGACTCTTGATTTTTGACTTAGATTATAGTAATCGTATGTATTAAATTCTTTAATATCACCATATTTTACATATCCTTCTTTTTTTGGACATTCATTTTCTAAAAAATTTTTTGCTTCTTCATAAATTTCATCACTACTATTATTTTTAATTCCAAATGTTTTACATTTCAATGTGCATTTCTCAAGCCATTTTACACAATATCTATCCTTTTCTTTATATATAAGTTCCATTTTTGGAGCTTTCAACGTCAATATATGATCTTTAGAAACACAATATTTTTGTCCTCTTGCTGGAATAATTTCATACATTTCTTCTTCTCCTTCGATAATATCTAAAACTTTTCGTGGTGTTGAATCGTCTCCCATAATTAAATCATTTATTTTAATATCTTGTATTGGTTTAACACTGCAATCATACATCAATATATTTATATCTTTTGCCAAACATTTATTATATTTATTTACATTATTATCCTTATTCATATATACATCAAAGAAATATATATATATATATATATATATTGTTTACGATTAATATATCAATTTTTCACTAAAAGGATATAAAGAAAACATGTAATTCTATCCAATAAAATTTGAATAATATAATATAAATATCATATAATAAACATATTATCATCACATTATGGAATCTCTTCCAAACGATATGTATCGTGAAATAATGAAATTACTGGACTATTCTAGTATATGTGCATTTTATGACACATGTAAATCATTTCGCATCCTACCAGAAGAAGAAATTAAAAAATACAGAATATTAAGCAATGTAACACCAAATAAAATTCGCAGACATGACAATAAAGTAGTTATATCAAAAGATCAAATAGAGTGGATTATCAGAAATTTAACACAAGAAAGCATAATACAAATTATCCTTAATCATACAAATTTTAAAGTTGATAATAGATATTCTTCACTTATTGAGGCGAAAATTTATAAAACAATACGACCAACGGAATATAATTATGTATTTTTACATACGATGATAAAATATAATATACCTGAAAAAATTCACACAACGCGATATAGGTTAGATAGTACGTATCATAAACATTCTTTTAACTTCCGAATTTCATCAGTTGAACTGGCAAATATAATCATGAATCAATAAAATAATGTAATTTATTTATAAAAATTGATTATAAAACCATATAAACAACAATTAATATAATAAACTATACAATGTCTCAATTCCATTCAGATTTTAAACTCATCCCGCAAACCAAACAAAACAAACCTAATTGGGAATACAGACCGGCTACATGGCCACAAGAAATAGACCCACTCGTTCATAAACTGTTTGATGGTGAAAGTCCTGGACCAATTTGTTATACCCGAAAAAAGAATCGCGATAACACTATTCAAAATTGCAAAATAGTTAAATATCAAAATGGGGATATTATCATGGAACCAGGAGATGGGTTTAATTATAATGTTAAAAGATATACAACTAAGAATAAACCGGTAGAAATTAATAATAATGAAATACCCCACGAAATGTTGTGTGTTATATGCATTGAAAATAAAATAACTCATGTTTTGTATGATTGTAACCATTTTGTCTTATGTGGAAAATGTGCAGATATTATTTATAATGATGACCAAAAATGTCCAATTTGTCGGGAAGTAATGACAATGAAACCAGGCAAATTATTCTTTGGTTAATTTTATTTATTATAGATAATTACTCTGTTCAATATCTTGGGTCCATTCAAGTTGATATTGATCATATTGTCCTGATTCAAGTTTTGGTAATGTGATAAAATAGAATATAAGTGCTTGTGAGACAATAGCAAATACAATCCAAATAAGTATTATTAGCCCTATATTATTATTGTTAATCATTTAAGTTATTAAATAATGTTATACAAATTATTTAATATAATTTGTATATCAATTTTTTATCGTTTTCTTGTCATAGTATTTGTTCTTTCTATTGCAGACGTATCAAAATATATCTTTAACTCTTCGAATATAGTCTTTTTGCTTATAGGAATGCTCAATTTTTTGGGTTTAATAACAGGTTGAATTTTGTCTTTTTTAATATCTTTGTTCAAGATGAACGGATACAAATGGTGACTCAGTGTGATGAAATAATATCTAAATGTGACACGTTTTTAAGCCTTTAATAATTCAAAATTTTCTATAATTATGCAATGAAATAATTGTCCAACCTATAAGCATATATGGTGCCATAACAGACAAATCATAATCCATTATTGATTCATATAATAATTCACCTATCAAACCTAATAATATCCAATAAAAAGTATGTTCCAAATCAATATATCCTTTGTAATTATATCCTCCTTTATAATTCCACATTTTAGCACCATTTTGACATGTATTAACATGATTACAAATATAATGTTCTCCAATATATCCTCCAATTAATTCAATGACATTAAATACAATAGCATATATTAAAAGTCTTGCCAATATTGGTATTTGATATTTATAGGTACTCATAAATGCAATAAAAAGACCGCCAATTCCATAAATAGGGAAAAATGGTCCTAAACAAATTTTATCAGATGTAAAATATTTTGCTAAAGTATTACATGGTATAAATTTACAGTCATTCCAATTTTTTATATTTTCTACTGTCCATCCTAAAAATGAAAATATAAGGAATGGTTTCAATAAATCCATCTATATTATGAAGATGGATAATAAAACAGAATAAATTTATCATATTATCATATTAACATATATGGACTTGCAAAAATACCAAAAATATTTCTCAAATTCACATATTTTAACAGACTTATTACATGAAAACAAACTAGATCAAATGATTGAAACATTTGACAAATGTTTGGTTGATATATTTTTTCTTGGAAGTGGAGGAGATGCAACTGGATTTATATATAAACAAGACCCTACACAAGTCTTGAAAATATGTACAAAAAGAATTAGATTTTTCAAAGGCTTTGATACATATGATGCAACAGAATTCCTACAATTATCACGTAAAATAAAATATTTTGTTCCTATTAATAAAATACTATACGAAGACGATTATGTTTTTGTCTATTTGCAAGCTCTTTGTGAACCAATTAAAACTACAGTAACGAAAAATAAAATGATAACTGCATTACTTCGTGCAACGAAATGTATGATTGAATTTGGTATTATGACAAAATTATCAAGACATAATTTAGCTATATGGAAAGATCGAATTTATGTCTTTGACTATCACGGATTGAATAAAATTAAATTGAAGCATGATAATGTTAGCGACAAATGGTTCAGAAATGTTCTAATAACCAATTCATTGTTTTTTCTTACTAATTTATCTAAATATAACAAAATTAAGTCGGTGTGGAAGAAAAATCACAATAATAAAGATTTTTATGAATATATTAAAGAAAAAGAATATATACCGATTTGTTATATTAAATTAGTTAAGTGTATTGTGCATGATAAGATCGAAATCGATAAGATAAATAAATATTTGGATGAATGTATTGATAGATTAGTTAATAATAGTTAAACATAAATTGTTCCGTTCATAAGTTTTAGTAAACGTTTATCGTGAATTTTTTCATCTTTACCGCGCTTGATTTTTGGTATAGACATCACTTTTCTAATAAATAGACCGCCAATACCAACAAAAAGTACTGCACCAATTAGAGTATCAAACATGGTAGATAATTATTCTATATTGTAAACTGAGATTATAGTTATTATTTCAATTTTTCTATGATAAGTTAGGTTATCATAGAAAAATTATTGACAAAGGGAAACAATTTTTCTATGATAAGTTATTATAGAAAAATTATTGACAAAGGGAAACAATTGACAAAGGAAACATTTTTTCTTGATTAAGGGTAACATTTTAGTATTTTACACATCAAAAATATCTTTTTTCTCTGGTTTTTTATTTTTTTTAACAATAATATATTCAGGCTTCTTTACTGTTTTCACATCAGTATCTACTGGCTTCTTTACTGTTTTCACATCAGTATCTGTTGGCTTCTTTACTGATTTCACATCAATATCTGTTGGTTTCTTAATTAAATTTACAACATCGTCTCCTGAATCATCATCTGAATCATCATCCGAATCATCGCTTATACCAGTCTTTTTATTCATCATATCTAATAGTAATCGTTTCTTATAATAGCCATCCATTACTACCTTTTTAAAAACATTTCCATAATTTGGTGTTTTTAATCGTTCACTGGCAAATTGTTTGATAGTAGAAATATCTGATAACATTGTTATACAAAAGTCGTAATCATATATCCAACCATCTTTTATTGCACCATACATCGAAAAATCGTTGGATGTAATTCCTTTATTATCATATTCATCTGACCTCTTACAATCACAAAAAGATTCATATATGAAATCAAACATCATCTCTGGTTCTTTCATCTTTAAATAGTGTGCGATTTTGACGATATCTGCTTTATCTTTAGCGGATTCTTCTATCGATTTTGTATAATGAGTAATGTACGGATTTTCATCAATAGTATTTTTTTCTAACCATGTAATAAATGCACAAATTGCGTTTTCGAAAAAGTTTAAATGTAGTTCATTCATTTGAGTAATCATTGATGAAACTTCATCAGAAACACATGATAATGTTGATTTAAGATATGGAATGTATTTACCTTCAGCAGTAATAATTGTAACAAAATTATTAGCACTATATGGATTCATTAAATAAGTTATTTAATTATTTATGTTTTCACAATGATTATAATCAAATATCAATTTTTCTTTACCTAAATATTTATCTAAATATTTACCTAGAACCATGGTTTTTGATAACTAGATGTATTATGTCCGTATCTACCATGCGATGGACTGTATGAAGGGCCATAAACATGTGTTGGTTGTCCTTCGCTCATAATTGCAGCAGCAGAACGAATATCTCCACTACTTAAAGCGGATGCTGCCATAGAATATTTCACCAGAGTCAGAATTGCCGCAATTAAAAATATCATACTAATACAATAAAATATTGCTGAAAATATTGACAAACCAGCCTTATCGCCAAATTGGTTTTGATTTTTATTATCCGGTGTACTCATTATATATTATATTATTAGATAATTCTATTTAAGGAAATTAACAAAATTATGATTCAATCCATGTTTATTGTACCTAATACCATTTAAGGAATAAGAAAAATTGATAATAAAAATATATAAGAACATAGCCATATGTATAAGTATTAATATACTATACCCAAATGGACAAACTAACCGAATTACAAGAACTCGTTAAATCAGCTCAAGGACATGGTGACTCACTTTATAATAAAAAGGTCAAAAAATATGCCACTGAACTCCGAAAAGATCTCCAGGCAATTGCTGTTCTTTGCAAAGAACAACGCGCTGCCGTACTAGAATTCCAAAAATCAATGCCCGCAAAAGTCAAGAAGGCCGGCGAAGCTACTGAGGATGATGATCCGGCTGATGACGCCGAAGATGCTGATGATGACGCCGAAGATGCTGATGATGGCGACGATGAACCAGTTGAGGAAGTTAAGGAAGTCAAATCTGCTAAGAAACCAGCTAAGAAAGAAGCTGAAAAAGCACCCGAACCTGCTAAACCAGCAGCCAAAGCTCCCCCCAAGAAGAAATAAAGTAGTTCAATAAGTTTTTTATTAAGTTTTTTATTGCAACTTTAATTCATTTTATACAAACAAATTATGACAATAATAATTGCTATAATTATCAATATTATCATGATTTTATTTTGATGAACCTTAATTAATTTTTTAGGTAAATTAGGCATATCTTTACATTCTAATTCATTAGCAATTTGTAACATTGTTCCTCTTAAATTGCTAGGATATTTTGGATCTTGATAAAAAAGTGATGGATGATATTCCAATATACTGTTTCCAGAAACAGATTTAGATATGATTTGGTCTATTGGTATATCAATTATTTTTAATTTATTTATATCATCAACTACTTTTTTAGCAAATGAATTTTTAATCATGTAAGCATGCATACATAATGGCTGATATCCTTGATAAAGATCATCATGTATTGGTTTAATCATAAAACAAAACTCAGCACACTTACCTAAATAAATTAAATCTTTATTGTATCTAATGACATCTTTTAATTTATTATTCAATAAAGTGGCATCAATATTGGAACCAATATCATCTTCGAATATCATAGTATATTGTTCTGGATTAGAATGTTGTGATGCGAGGTAGTAAATTAAAAAGTGACTGATAAAACAACCTATTTCTCCATCGTTTAATCCTTTAAATTTATCGAATATATCTGACCTTGAAATCTTTAAATCCTTTCCATTAATCGCATTGAATTTCATAGGGTGTAACTGTAGTTTTTCTAATATATGTGACGCATTGTCATATTTTTCAATATCCTTTTCTAATGTGATAATGAAAGGATCATTAATGAGTTCATTATTATTATAATATTCCTGGTAATTATATGGGTTGATTATACTAGTAATCATTAATAATAAATGATAAAATTATTATTGAGCTGGATAATAAAAAGTTGAATAATAAAATATAAATAGTGTCATATTATAAATGTAATTAATTGCTTATGTGGCAGCGGTTTTGTGTTTGTTGTCAATACACCTGTCGAAGTGGTACCAGAACCATTGACTTATTTCGAAATTTATTGATCATACTTGTTAGTTTGATCATTACTTATTTTACTTTTATGCTCATCGGTTACGCTGAGTATGTTTCGGGGTTTATGTGGGAAAGTGCTGGCCGACCTTGTGGTCACGTTCCAGCATTATTCTATTTGTGCGTTGTTCAGGGATTTTTGACAGTTGGTTTAGTAATATTGTGCCTTACGTTTCTTGGACTACTTGGTTTTGGCATTTATAAATTATTCAAAGATCCCTGTATGGAAATGAAAGATAATTGGGTTAGGGCTGAATATCCTGATTATGGAACTCTTGATACAAAAACCAACATAGAAATAGTCATTAATACATCAGAAGATAAACAAACTTAATTTATATATTATACATTATCACTTGAACTATCACTTTCGTCTGTTTTGTGATATACGCGTTCATTAAAAGAACCTTGCATTGATTCGTTAAAAGAACCTTGTAAAGATTCGTTAAAAGAACCTTGTAACGATTCATATATAGATTCTTGTAAAGGGTGATTAAGAGAATTCTGTAAAGATTTCCAGGCAGGATTTGTATTTCTTTCAATTTCTTTTAATTTTTCAAAAATGAGTGGTATATAGTTAGCTATCTTACTAATATTCTCCCTATGTTCTAGTTCTACTTTTTTTTCATATGCTTCTCCCATACCAATGAGACAGTCTGGACAAAAAATACCTGGTGAATAAACTTGTTCTGAAGATTGATCAATACTTTCACCACATGCATCACATAAGTGCATAGATGGTTCTCCAAAAACGTCATTATCGTCTTCATCATCTTCATCATCTTCATTATCTTGTAGTATTAGATCATTATTTTTTGTAATAATTTTTTGACAATCGCCACAAAAAATTCCTTCAGAATATGTATATTTTTCATTTGTTAATAATTTTCCACAACTATGACAAATAAGAGAATTTTCAGTGGATTGTTGCTTTTCTGATTTTGATAGGGTATCGCAATCACGACAAACTCCATTGTCATGAAAAACTATATGTTCATCATGATCATTCTTATTGCATTGATTGCATGTATTGATAAAGAATTCTGACATATATATAATTATGATTATTTTTTTATATGTTTTATTTATTACATTTACATACTGATTTTGGCGAATGCATGACAAAAATACCAGAATAGCATTCAGGACAATCTTGGCGTCTGAATTATAGTATGAATTATTGTCGGTTTTTAAATATTTGAAATAATAAAATATAAAGGTAATAAATAAACTAAGCATTCTTGGCGAACTCATGAGAACGCTCAGTCAACCAACGATCTTCCTCTGTCTCTTCGAAGTCTTTCTTGGAAGCAGAAGACTTCTTCAGAGATTGATGGTTCTTCGGAGCTTGAGACTTCTTCTGGAAAAAGTTCACCTCAGTGAATTCCCCAGTAGGATCGTAGTAGGTGTGACGAATAGCTGCGATCGTCAAGTCGCGATTTACCTCCTCATCGCGAATGTTCTTAATGTCCTCCTCTGACATGAGAAGTTCCAACTGCTTGCGAAGCTGAGTGCATTTCAAGATATTTGCGCGATGCTTTTGTTCAAGTTGAATCAGATCCAGCCACAAGTTCTTAGCCAGTGGCATGCTCTTAGCACATGGTTCAACTAGATCAGCCGGGTCACTCCCTTGATAAAACCGTACGTAAGGACGGGGCGAAGTAATAACGCAACGCATAATAAGAAGGCGGGCCATCGTATCGATAAGGTACTGATATATGGAACAATTTAATGGGGTTATTAAATGGTTTATATTTCAATTTTTTATTAATGAGCAAAGTGAAATAATAAAGAATTGTTGATGAAGAAAAACAATTTTTTAAAGTATATAATTAATTTGGATACCAATGCATATATTCATCGCCGTTTTCATGATGTATTGGATGTACATCACGTCGAACAAAATTTTTGATGATTTGTCCGATCCTCTCTAAATAAAATGTATAGAAGGCTAATTCATATAATTCATTTGTCTTTTTATACGCTCTTAACTCATTATGAATGAATCTTTCTAAACTATCTAGATCTAGTTCATTTATTTCGAAATAATGAATACACATATTGCTACCATATGGTCTGGTATAATCGGATCTAAGCTCTTTAATATTTCTAGTTGTTTTTCCAATTTTAACTGCATTCATTGTTGTTGAAGTTATGATATAAATTATCTTAGGCATTATGAATAAATAGATAGATTATATAAATATATCATCTGGATATCAACTTTTTAATAAAATTTAAAAAGGATATAAAATATTATGTATAATGAATATAAGAAGATGCAAAAACAAGATTTAAGATACGATTCATTCGAAGATATTGATTTAATTAATGAAAGAGATAAGCAAATAAAAGATCTTCAAGATGATATGAAGGAAGTTCATCAGATGTTTCAAGAAATTCATCTATTGGTAAATACACAACAAGAACCAATTGATAATATTCAATCACATATTGAAAAAACAAATCAAAATATTACTAAAGCAGTTGAAGAATTGAATAAAGCAAGCGAATATCAACAAAAGACTTCTTGCATCCTTGTATAAAAATTTGATTTTATAACCCATTAATAGGTAATGATTTAGTTTATAATTATTACAACACACATGGAAGATCTTGTGTATAAGAAAGCCAATTTCATTCATAAGGTTTTGAATGAATACTTTTCACCTCTTTATGTTAAAGAACAGGTTCCATTATTATTACCCCCATATGAACCTTTATATCCACAACTACATGCGCCACAATCAATTACTAGATCTGAACCAATTAGTATTAATTTTCCAGTGATTCCATATATTCCACCTGCTCCTATAATTATTAATAATCCTCAACCAATAATTATTCGCGAGCAATGTCAGCCAATTGTTCGACAGAAGAAAGATAAGGAAGATAAGGAAGAAGAGAAAAAGAAGGAGGAAGAAGCAAATGATATGGCTAAGAAAATTGTAGGTGGTGTTGCATTAGCTGGAATTAGTTTTGCTGGTACATACTTAGTCGCCACAGATGGTTACGTTAATTTCCTTTTGTCAGATGTTGAAACTGCTATTCAAAGTCTCATGGAATTGAAGGACACTTCTGTGAAAAAAAATGAGATTTTAATGTTCAAATACGATTATGAAGTATGGAAATCATTTTATTTGAAGAGGACGAAGAAAACATTTCTAGGTAAAATTGGTGGAGTTGGTTCTGGATTACTCATGGCTAGTGCTCTTATAGCTAGTAGTGGATTTGGTATTGCTATTGGAGCCGTTGCAGCAGTTGGTTCAGGATGTTATCTATTATGGAATAAGTTAACATCTAAAACCATGACAGAAGAAGAGGCATATGATGCTATGATGAAAAGTTTAATGGTATTCAGCGGACCACAAATTCAAACCATTCCGTCTGCTCCGCCAATGGATCCAATACCACAAATTGGTCCTGGAATGTATCAACCGGATTATTCTGTGATGAATACAGAGGTTTATCATCCAATGTATCAACCAAATAATATGTTTCAAGGATATTCTTAATTTATTAAATTATAAAACTTGTTCAGTTTCATAATTACAATTTTACAAATTATTCATCGTATTTAATAGCTTTTATATACAAGGTTACCAGCAGCGCCTTCTGGTACGCCAAGACCATAAATTTTGGCAGGCCCGGTTATTCTTTTTTCGAAGACAAGAACACAATTCATCACAACAGGTATTAAGTGAGTTTGAGGATTATTAATATCTACAATACTTTCTTTCAATATTGCGCCGTCCTTACTTAAATAGTTTCTTAAAGCAGCGGTTTTCGCACCACCGTCTTGTGATTCTGAATCAATAATTTCACCACCAGCTTGAGTTCCAAAAATGGAATTAATAAATGCATTATCATTGAATGATTCGGTATACCCGCCTTTGGTAGTAGGCGCAGCAACAGTTTGTTTCCCGATGTCTTTGCATTCAAAACCTGCATCTTTTATTTTATTAATAAATTTAGTTCTAGCTGATTCAACATTACCGCGTTTTTCTTGTGACAAACTATTAATAATTTCAAATGCAGCAGCAACGGCAAGATTATCACCTTGTTCAAATAATCCGTTCTTAAATGCATTAGCCGCATTATCTATATCTGTTTTGATTTTACCTGCTTTATCACTTATATCAGCAACAGTTTTTTTAATTGCCATTTTAACAGCTTCGGTTTTTAGTTCAATAAGTTCAACTCTTTTTTGTTTTTCTGTACCAATAAAAGCACGTTTGTTTAATTTACTATAAAGAACTTTCTCATCAATATATCCTTTGATACCTTGTCCACCAAGTTTATTTTTTAAGTCTTCAATTGTTCCAACTTTGTCTGGTAAAGATTTACCTTTTTCATTTGTAAATTCAAAATGATCCATAATTCCTTTATGTTGAATCCCGAGTTCATCTTTTATGCCTTTTTCAGCATCATCTTTGTTGAAAAAAAAGAATTTTAATGACGCTCCACCTTCCATTGAACCAGAACATCCACAACCACCGCCTTCTTGACCACAAGTTGGGCATCCACAACCACCATTAAAATCATTTCCGGAACATCCACAACCACCTCCTTCTTGGCCACAAGTTGGACATCCACAACCTCCATTGAAATCATTGCCGGAACATCCACAACCTCCTCCTTCTTGGCCGCAAGTTGGGCATCCACAGCCTCCGCCATTTTGCATTAATCTACGTAAAATATAGTATTGACTCATATGTATATTATATATATTGATCATAAAGAAAATTTTTTATATATTATATTAGCGCCAATAAATTTCTTCAGAACCAGCAAGTTCTTTTCTCAAACCGGTATTAATAGGAACTGGGTCGATTTCGATGAAAATAATATCTCTAAAAATTCGATGGTTCGGTAGTTCTTCTTCATCATCTGATTCAATGAGGCCCGGCATGTCCCAATATTCAGGATCCATCTCTTCCATATTTTGAAAATTCTGCACTTGGTAATCGTCTGGAAGCATTAGATGTGCAGTATGATTAAATGAATAAATAATATTTGCTTGTAATTAAAATATCAATTTTTTATGAATGAGTGTTAACGACATGAATAAAAGATTATTGACGAAGGGAAACAATTTTTTATGAATGAGTATTAACGAAATGAATAAAAGATTATTGACGAAGGGAAACAATTTTTTATGAATGAGTATTAACGAAATGAATAAA
>Ga0154020_10001138_pt1 | contig 32809 bp, 28 predicted proteins | sample Klosneuvirus_201_FD_109709 | JGI IMG/M metagenome (GOLD analysis project Ga0154020, IMG submission 109709) | Active sludge microbial communities from wastewater, Klosterneuburg, Austria - Klosneuvirus_20160825_MG | ecosystem: Engineered > WWTP > Aerobic digester > Activated sludge | place...
CGCATTTGCCGAGGGAGATGGTTTCTTGATACGTTGGCAGGTTTTTGTGGGCGGGGTGCCGCGTGTAAGAAGTCGGACTGCTTGCTTGCCGGGTTTTTGGCTTACAAAAAGCTCAAGCAGTCCGACTTCTCAACTTTCTACCTGCATGCAAGATACGTGGAAGGTAAAACAATTCGATATTAACTTAACTTATTAATGATTGAAACAAATCATTCAACCGAGACGGTAAATCTTGTTGCTCGACATACTCCGCTAAAGCTCTTCCAAAAACAGGTTTTGTCATGGCTATACCCTTAGGGTTTAGTGATTTAATTTGTTTTGAAAATTTTAAGCCTTGATCTAATGCACAATTGTTTCTGATCTGGCATATATTGTCAGGGGTCCAACTTTCTGGGCAGGTTCTATTTCTGCTCTCATAATGTTTTTTCCAACAATAAAACAGAACATCATCCGCGAATGAGTCCTCAAATTCTTTATGCCCAATAATGAATTTATTTTCAGGAAGAATTTGAAGGTGACTTATCAAATCGCGCAAATCATCTGATAAGTCATTATCAAAAACCGCAAAAACACCGGCAGCCTTATGCAATGCAAGCACACCCTTTGCGAATCCATATATGTTTTTTATGCCGCCAACATTGATAACTTTGATCAAATCCGAGTTGATACTGCGATTAAATGCCTTTAAATAATAGTTTGTGATAAATTCATATTCTGTTTCACCCTCCACAATTATTATTGTTCTGGCAAAAAATAGCTGAACATTCTCGATGCCAATTGATTGCAAAACCTCCGCTGATATATCTGCGTTGCCTTCTAGGCACTTTATCTTCGAACAATTATTTGTTCCCCTTTCAAGTAGCCTCAACTGGTGGGGTTTTACAGAATTAATCAAAAATGGTGAGTGAGTAGTTAATATAACCTGATTGTCAGCTCTTGCGAAAGATTGCAAAGTTTTTAGCAAATCAATCTGTGCCCCTGCATGGAGATGTGTATCAGGTTCATCAAGCAAATAAATGGTTGACGCGTCTTCCTTTAATTTTTCTTGTTCCTTTTTAAATTCTAACAACGCCATGCTAATCCTGCGTTTTGTGCCATCTCCTTTTTTTCCAAGTTAATTTCAGTGCCGTTTTCTAAAAATTTTACTTTTGCATCAATATTTAAATCTCTCGTTTGATATATTGGTTCAATTTTTATATCTGTGAGATTCTTCAGGAAAAGCCTAATCTTATCCTTGATCCCAGTGCCATTCATTTCGTCAGAAATTTGTTGTGAATAAACATCAAGAATCTCCTTAACGAATTCCTCAATTGTCTTTCCAGACTCGACTTTTTCTTGCCAGATGCTTCCTTGTTTCTCTTTAAGAAAAACTTCTTTAAAAAAGGAAGTCACATTTTCAAACTGCCTTCCATCCAACTGAATGTTGTTAAACTTAGGAAACTGAGATGGACTAATTGTTAATTGCCCGCTGCCTAGGTTTTTATTAACAATATCTAATATTCCATTTCTTAGTGTCTCATTGTTTGAATTGCTTCGAACAGACTGGCCGAACTTCTTGGCAATCGAGCGTATCTTTTCAATGTTAGATGGAACAGTGATATCAAAACCTGGGTCTTCAAATAGTTTTTTAGTTTCTTTGAGAAAGGTTTCTTTCGGCTTTACATCTAAAGGTAATTCGGTTATTTGATTGCCGGATTTTTGATAAATCTTATTAAACACAAAATCTTCAATTTCAACAGCTATGTTTATTTTTTCGAAACCATTTGAAAAATCGTCAATTTCAATTCGTCTATTCTGGGTGATTACTTTAAGAGCCTCAATTAATGAGGTCTTTCCACTGTCATTTTCTCCTACGATAACCGTAATATCGTCTTCAAAAGAGACTTGAAAGTTTTGAAGGCAACGGAAGCCATCAATTGTTAAACTCTTTATTTTCATTTTGCTGCCTCAGAGTCATATTGTTACGGGAATGCAAGAAAGAAAATTTTGAAGAACATAGAAGAATTGAGTTTTACGAGAAATTTCCCCACTCTCGCGTTATAAACCAAGGTGATTTCTTTGTGTCCCAAGTAATAAATTCCGCAGGATCAAATTTTTCATCTATTACCTCAATGTTGGTAATTTGATTTTGGCTGAGGCTAAGAACGTGAACTTTTGTATCGCTGTCATAGTCCCACAGATGAAAGCGGTCGGCTTTGTCTTTTGCTCTGCGACTAGGCCCGAAATCCATTGGGGCACATTTGCGTTTTAGCAAGTGACCATCTTCCTTTGAGAAAAAGGTTAATACAACTTTGTTTTTTCTTTTTATGGCATTAATAAATATGTCTTTCATGATTAAGAAATAAAATTCGTTTATTGAATTTCAATAAAAACCCCAAAATTGTTTTGATCACGGCCAATATCCCCTAAAATCGGATGTTTTAGCGATCTCAGCAACTAAAATTATAACCCTTTCGGAAATAATCTTGCAATTTCTACGATTGCACCCGCTATAATCCTTCGCGGTAATGGAAAACCTCAAACGCATACGAAATTTCTGCATCATCGCGCATGTGGATCACGGGAAGAGCACGCTGGCCGACCGGCTTTTAGAAGCCACCGGCACCGTGAGCAAGCGCGAAATGCACGAGCAACTGCTCGACTCGATGGATCTGGAGCGCGAAAAAGGCGTGACGATCAAGGCCAGCGCGGTGCGCATGAATTACACCGCCGCCGATGGCATCGAGTACGAGATCAACCTGATTGACACGCCGGGGCACGTGGACTTTACCTACGAGGTGAGCCGCGCCCTGAACGCCTGCGAAGGCGCGTTGCTGGTGGTGGACGCCTCGCAGGGAATTGAAGCGCAAACGCTGGCAAACCTGTATTTGGCGTTGGAAGCCGACCTGCACGTGATACCGGTCATCAACAAAATTGACCTGCCGCACGCCCGCCCGGATGAAGTGGCGAAGGAAGTGGGCGACTTGCTCGGCGATGACCCATCCCGCATTTTGAAAATTAGCGCGAAAGAAGGGTTGGGCATACGCGAGGTGCTGGAGCGCGTGGTGAGCGATGTGCCGCCGCCGGTCGGCGAGCCATCGGCCCAACTGCAAGCCCTGATTTTTGACTCGCATTACGATGCCTACAAGGGTGTGATTGCCTACGTGCGCATGATGAACGGCTCGGTGAACATGAAGACCAAGCTGCGGCTGTTTGCCACCGGCGCGGCGTGCGAGCCGATTGAGATTGGCGCGTTCACCCCGCGCATGACGATCACCGGCGCGCTCAACGCGGGCGAGGTGGGTTACATCGCCACCGGGTTCAAGAGCGTGCGCGAGGCGCGGGTGGGCGATACGCTGGTGGACGCGCAGAATCCCGCCGAGCCGCTGGTGGGCTACAAGCCCGCCAAGCCGATGGTGTTCGCCGGGATTTACCCGACTTACACCGACGATTACCCCCTCTTGCGCGATGCGCTGGAAAAATTGCAGTTGAACGATGCCTCACTCACGTTTGTGCCAGAGACCAGCGCCGCGCTGGGGTTTGGTTTTCGCGTGGGGTTTTTGGGCATGTTCCATATGGAGATTATTCAGGAACGGCTGGAGCGCGAGTATGACCTGGACGTGGTGGTGACCGCGCCCAGCGTGGAATACGAGGCGGTTTTGATGGGCGGCGATGTGGTCAAGGTGGATCGGCCATCGGACATGCCAGACCCCAGCAAGCTGCAAGAAATGCGCGAGCCGTGGATGAAGATTCAGATTTTTACGCCAAAAGAATTTATTGGCCCGATCATGGAGCTGGTGACCAAGCGGCGCGGCGAGAACGTGAACATGGAATATCTGGACACCAACCGCGTCATGCTCACGTATAAGTTGCCGCTGGCCGAGATGATTGTGGATTTTTACGACAAACTCAAGAGCTACACCAAAGGCTACGCCTCGCTGGATTATCACTTTGACGAATATCGCAGCGGCGAGCTGGTGAAGATGGACATTCTGGTAAACGGCGACCCGCTGGACAGCATGAGCATGATCGTGCATCGGGATCACGCGCAATACAAAGGCGGGCTGCTCACCAAAAAAATCAAAGAGGTGATCCCGCGCCAAATGTTCGAGGTGCCAATTCAGGCCGCGATTGGGGCCAAGATCATCGCCCGCGAGACCAAGCCCGCCATGCGCAAAGATGTGCTGGCCAAGTGTTACGGCGGCGACATCACCCGCAAACGCAAATTGCTGGAAAAACAAAAAGAAGGCAAAAAGCGCATGAAGATGGTGGGCAGCGTGGAAATTCCGCAAGAGGCATTTATGGCGATGTTGAAATTGGAAGAGTGAGATAAATGCGGAAGTCTGAATGCAGAATGCTGAAAAGCTGATTTTCGTGGCAGAATGCGACTATGCAAAAAGTTTTACCTTCCACAAAACAAAAACTGAGCAAACTGGTTGGGGGCATGTCCGAAGAATTGGCCCGCGAGGTTCTTCATTACGCCCAGTTTCTGGCGACACAAAACAAAGGTGAAACAGAGTTTGACGCGGCGCTAAATGCCATGCCTGCGGATGTGGCGCGGATGTTTATTGACGAAGCCAAAGAGGCAAAGGCAAATGGAGAAATAAAACCCTTGTTTGCCAAAAACGGCAAACTAAGCATATCGCAAATATACTCATGAAATTCAAGGCGCAGGTTATAGAAATAGATGGCGGTTTGCCCATAGCCAACGCCCTGTTTGCCGACCCGGAAAGCAACCCCGACCAGCCATCGGTGCTGATGCTCTCGCGCGATCTCAGCATCAAAGACAGCGCGTATTATTTTGAGGTCAACGACCAATCGTATGGCAGTTACGGCGGGCTGGTCTCTGTTCAGCTTTCGCGGGATGGGCTTGTGGCCGAATTAGAGCCGCAGTTGGTGAAAAAATTTGGTGAGCCGGGTTTTGCCCATATTGAAGTGACGCTCAAGGTCAACGACAAAACGTATGCCTCCATCAAGGATGTTCTGGAAAAGATTTTTGCCAATGAAAATATTTTTCTGGTCAGATAAACATTAAATTCTTTGAGGTTAGGCCGTGAACCCATTAGCAAAAAAATTTAATGCCACTTACCCTAGCACCGTTCGGGCATTGCAAATTCTTCTTGACGAAGGAATACTTATTGAAACAACAGGGAATAAACGAAATAAACAGTTCATTTCTCCGGCAATTTTGGACGCGCTTGAATTAACATGAGCGTTAGTTGTTATGGTCAAATTAACGTTTTTTTCTTTTTTTGTTGATAAGAATTTATTTGTTCTTCGAAAATCATGACCACCCCCCACGTAACCGAATGTTTTTTGCTGCGCACCGCGCCCGATGGCACCCGCGAGGTGATGCTGGGCCGCAAGAAGACCGGCGTGGGCGCGGGCAAAATTGTGGGCATTGGCGGCAAAATTGAGCCGGGCGAAACGCCATCCGCCGCCGCAGCGCGAGAGCTGCGCGAGGAAACGCGGGTGGTGGTGGATGAGGCCGACCTGGAGTTCCGCGGCATCGCCGATTTTCGCTTCCCCAACAAGGCGGCTTACACCATGATTGCCCATGTTTTTGTGGCGCAGCGCTGGCTGGGCGAGCCATCCGAAACCGATGAGATCGCGCCGGTCTGGTATCCCATCAACCAACTGCCATTTGACTTGATGTGGGCCGACGCCCGCCACTGGCTGAGCGGCGTGCTGGAAGGCGGGCGCATCAACGGCGTGTTCGTGTTTAATGATGACAACGCTACGCTTAAGGAGTGCAAAGTGCAAAGCGCAAAGTAACAAGAGCCGGGTTACCCTTGCGCTTTGCACTCTAAAATGGGAAAACTTCAACAACAACCTGGCGACCTGAACGACCTGGATACGCTGCGCGGACACCTGACCGAATGCGAGGCGCTTTTGCCGCAATCCGGCGCCAGCCAAAGCGCCATCGCCCTGCTAACCCGCGCCACCGAGGCGCACACCCTGCTGGATGCGCTGGAGGCGCAGGGCGTGGATGTGCGCCCGGAGCTGGTGCGCCTGCAAAACGTGAGCGAGGCGACGACCCGCCGCGCCAGCGCGTTGGTGCGGGCGGCGGGCGGCGTGGGCGCGTATGCGGAACTGCGCACCCAGCTCGCGCCCAACTCAAAAGATCCGTGGTGGCGGCTGGATGACATCGTGGCGGGCATTCAGCGCAAGCGGCTCACCTGGCTGGGGGCAATTGTGGGCATGTGCTTGTTGCTGGGGTTGATGGGATATGCGTTCCGCGAAATTTTGTTCCCCCCCGACCCGGTTGGCGATGCCACAAACGCCGCCCTGAGAGCCATCGGCGCGAACGATTTGCCAAAGGCGCTGGGCGCAATTGACGCCGGGCTGGCGATTACGCCCACCAACGCCGAGCTTTTAACCTGGCGCGGTGTACTGGGCGATAAACTCAGCCTGGCCGATGCGGCTCAGAGCATGGCCGCTGGCCGCGCCGGATACAAATCGCAGCTTGACTTTTTGACTTTGCGCGCGGATATTTATTTGCGGCTGACCGAGACCGACAAGGCGATGAATGATCTAAACGCCGCGATTCAGCTTGCGCCCGATGACCCAATTGCCTATTTTCTGCGGGCGAACGCCTGGGAAAATAAAGAGGACTTCACCCGCGCGTTGGCCGATCTGGACACGGCGAGCGCGTTGGCCGAGAAACTAAACAACCCGCAACTCAGCGCCATGATCCGCATCCGCGCCGGGCAGTTGATGCAAGACAGCTCTGGGCGGATTCCGACTGCAAAACCGTAAAAATGTTGGTTGATGGTTGTTGGTTGTTGGTTGATGAACATAGGATTTCATCCCGCGCTTATCAACCAACAACCAATAACCATCAACGAATAACCATCAACAAACCATGACCACATCCCCAAACACCTCCGGCTCAAACCCCGGGCTTCGGCAATACTCGCACACAAAATCGGCTTATGGCGGCGAGGGCTGGACGCCGCGCCCACGCGCCATCGCCCAAGAGGCCGGGCACGAGTGGGGCCACTTTGGGATGACTTCTGAATGGAAGCCGCTCAAGCGCGTGGTGCTGCACAAGCCCGGCGCAGAACTGGCCGCCTCTGCCGATGACTTTAACGCGGTGAACATGCTGGCCCCGCTAAATTTGGCCAAAGCTCAGGCCCAGCACGATGGCATGGCGCAAGCCTACCGAGACGCGGGCGTGGCGGTGCATTATCTTGACCCGCGCGAACAGCCCCGCCCCAACCAAATGTTCATGGCCGACCTGATGTTTATGACCCCCGAAGGCGCAATTTTGGCGCGGCCAGCATCGGCGGTGCGCGCGGGCGAGGAGCGCGTGGCCGCAGAACGGCTCGCGGCGATGGGTGTGCCCATCATCCGCAGCGTTGGCGGGCGCGGCACATTTGAAGGCGCAGACGCGATGTGGCTGGATGACAAAACCGTGCTGCTGGGGCGCGGCCTGCGCACCAACGACGAAGGCGCGGCCCAGGTGACCGATGCCCTGCGCTGGATGGGCGTGGACGTGATCCAAATTGACCTGCCGTTTGGCACCATGCACATGATGGGCATGATCCGTATTGTGGACAAAGATTTGGCCATTGCGTGGCCCATGCGGCTGGTGCATCGCGGGGTGGAGGCGCTCAAGTCGCGCGGGTATCGCGTGGCGTATATCCCAGATGAAAACGAGGTGCGCGATGGCCTGGCGATGAATATGGTCACGCTGGGGCCGCGAAAAATCCTCATGTGCGGCGGCAACCCCATCACCCAGGAATTTTACGAAGAACTGGGCGTGAACTGCGTGGCCGTGCCCACCGATGAACTGAGCAAAGCCGCCGGCGCCATTGGCTGCCTGACTGGGATTGTGGAAAGAGAGAAGTAGCTATTGGACGATGGACGATAGACCATAGACGATACAAATCGTCCATCGTCCATCGTCCATCGTCTTCTATTTCAGAAACTCCCCAATCGCCCCAAACAACTCGCGCATATCGCTCTCTTGCATATCGGCCATGTGCGCAATACGGAAGGTTTTTTGTTTGAGCGCCCCATAACCATCCGAAATATTTAGCCCCTTGGCGCCCAGAAACTTGTTGAGCGCCGAGACATCCACATTGCGCGTGTTCGCCACGCAAGAGACGGTTTGGCTGGCGTAGCCCGATTCCGGGAAGAGCGCAAAACCCATCTCCTCCACCCAGTCATGCGTAATTTGCGCCAAATGCGCGTGGCGGGCATACCGCGCGTCCAGCCCTTCGGCCAGCATGTCTTGCAGTTGTTTATCTAGCGCAAACAAAAGCGAGATGGCCGGCGTGGCGGGCGTGTTGTTCTTTTTGTGGAACGCCTCAAGCTCCACAAAATCAAAGTAATAACCGCGATTTTTCACGCCCTTGGCAAATTCCAAAGCGCGGTCGCTCACGGCGGCCATCGCCAAACCGGGCGGCAGGCCAAAACATTTTTGCGATGAGGTGAGCAGCACATCCAGACCCAGCCCATCAAAGTCAATCTTCACGCCAGCCAAAGAACTCACCGCGTCCACCAAAATAAAGGTGGATGGCGATTGCGCCTTGACCACGGCCACAATGTCTTCCAGCGGGTTGGTCAATCCGCACGAGGTTTCGTTGTGCACGATGGCAATCGCATCAAACGGCGGCTTGCCGCTGGCCGCGCGGGCGGTCAGGGCGTCGCTCACCATCTTTGGGGTGATGGGTTTTCCTTCGGGCACGGAGATGACCGTGACATCTTTTCCGTTGCGCTCAAACACATCGGCCCAACGTTCGCTAAACGCGCCGCACACGGTGGCCAGCACGCCGTTCTCGCCCACGCAGTTGCGCGCCGCGCCCTCCCAGAGGCCGGTGCCGCTGGATGCGCAGACAAACACGCGCTGAGTGGTGAAAAACACCTTTTGCAAGTTGCCCTGAATTCGGGCATACAACGTTTCGAAGTCCTTGCCGCGATGCCCAATCATCCATTGCGCCTGAGCTTCCAAAATCTCCGGGCGTACCTCAACTGGGCCGGGTATAAAAAGTTTTTTGTGTGTCATCACGGAAATTTATTATAGGGGGTGTTTTTTTTAGACGAGAGACGATTGGCATGCCCGTTCGCCCTGAGCTTGTCGAAGGGCGCCCCCCTGCACCCGCGAAGATGTGTGCCGGGCAAGACGGCCATCCTTCGCCCTTCGTCAGACTCAGTGGCTCACTTCGCTCGCGCTCAGGATGAGCGGATGATTTTCTTTCCAAATTCCCGTTCGCCCGCGCTTGAGATGAGCAGAGAAAAATAATATGCCCGTTCGCCCTGAGCTTGTCGAAGGGCGACCCCCCGCGCCCGCGAAGATATGTGCCGGGCAAGACGGCCATCCTTCGACTGCTCACGCTCGTTCCTCGCGTTCGCGCTCAGGATGAGCGGACGATTTTCTTTTCAAGTTCCCGTTCGCGCTGAGCGGGTGGTTTTGTTTTTATTACTTGATGATTTAGCCAAGCGAGATACTTCGTCCCAATCCCCGCGAATGAGGGCTTCTTTCTTTTTGCGACTCCAGCCTTTGATTTGCCGTTCGGATTCCAACGCTTCCAATCTGGTGGCAAGGGTTTGAGTAAAAACCAGTTGCAAGGGTCGGCGATAGAACGTATAGCAATCTGGAAATTCGCCCGCATGATGCTGCGTAATCCTGCGTTGAAGATCATCCGTATGACCTGTGTAATAGCTGTCATCCGCGCATCGAAGAATGTAAACCCAGAACGACATTCGGGCATTTTACACGCGCAAAAATAATTCCGTTCGCGTTCAGGATGAGCGGAGAAAAGTATTTTGCCCGTTCGCCCTGAGCTTGTCGAAGGGCGGCCCCCGCACCCGCGAAGATATGCGCCGGGCAAGAGGGCCATCCTTCGCCCTTCGTCAGGCTCAGTGGCTCACGCTCGTTCCTCGTGTTCGCGCTCAGGATGATCGGACGATTTTCTTTGGAAGTTCCCATTCGCCCTTCGACAAGCTCAGGGCGGCCCCCCGCGCCCGGAAGGTATGCATTGGGTAAGACAGCCATCCTTCGTCCTTCGTCAGGCTCAGTGGCTCACTTCGCTCGCGCTCAGGATAAACGGATGATTTTCTTTTTGGACCCTGTTCGGTTTGAGCTTGTCAAAGTACCGTCTTCCGTCTTCCGTCCTCCGTCTCACTTCACAAAATCGCCACGGGCGCTTCAATCACCGCCACCATGCCCACCTTGGCGCTGCGCCTAAACACAAACGTGCCGCGCAAATCCTCGGTGACGAGCGTGTTGACGATGTTCAACCCCAGGCTGGAGTGAATGGCGTCCTGGCCCAGGTCGCTGCCGCGCCCGTTATCGCGCACTTCAACCACAATGCTGCCATTTCTGCGAGAAAGTGTGACCGTGACTTTGCCCGCATCGCGGCCAACAAAGGCGTGCTCCAGCGAGTTTTGCACCAGCTCGTTCACGCACAGCGCAATGGAGGTGACCGCCCGCGCCGAAAGTTTTTGCCCCTCGCCCTTCACCTCAATTTCCAGCGTTTGGTCGGGGCGGGTCATGTTGGCGTAGGTGAGCGTGACAACTTTCTGGATGACTTCCTTCACGTCCACCAACCGCAGCCCGCCGTGCGCCATCGCGTCGTGCACCGCGGCAATGGACATGATGCGATTCACGCTTTCTTGCAGCACTTCCTTCGCGCTCAACTGGCTATCGCTGCTCATTTGCAATTGCAAAAGCATGACGATGTTTTGCAGATTATTTTTTACGCGGTGGTGCATTTCTTGCACAATGGCCGCGTTGCCCACCAAATGCGCATTTTCAATCGCCAGCGCGATTTGGTTGGCAAGGGTGGTGCACAACTCAATTTGCGTGTCATCAAAAGCGGCGGTGTCGGCCCGCCACACATTCATCAGCCCAATGCGTTTTTGATGCACCACCAGCGGCACGCACAACAACGCGCGCAACCCGCTGATGCGCACCCACTTGGCGTGCGCGCCAATCAATTCAGTTTGCGCCTCATCAATTAACAGCGGCTCATCCACCAGCGTGTCCGGCTCGCGCAAGGGCAGTTGATCCAAATACCAAACCGGCTCGGTGGGCGTTTCAATAACCTCATCAAATACCGCGCGAGAGACAAAGGCGCGGTCGCTTTCATCCAAAAGCAGCAGCGAACACCGCCGCGCCGAGACCGCGCGGGCGGCCATCTCGGCCACCACGCGCAGGGTTTCATCCAAATACACCGGCGCGGTCACGGCTTTGCTCACCTCAGAGATGGCGCTTAGCTCGCGGATTTTGCGCTCGCTTTCTTCGTGCAGCACGGCGCGTTCCAGCACGCCCGCCACCACATCTGCAATGAGCGCCGCAAATTCAATATCGCCATCCGTCCACCTGCGCCGCGTGAGCGTTTGCACGTTCATCGCGCCAATCACACGCTCTCCGCTGGTGAGGGGAACCGCAAGGAGCGACTTAAACGACCTTTCGCGCGTGTCGGGGATCATATAAAAACGCGGGTCATCCCACGCGTCTTGCACCGCCACCGGTTGCTGGCTCTGGGCGGCCCAGCCGGTCAACCCCTGGCCCATCACCAAAAAAGCGTTGTCCACCGCGTCTGGGTATAGCCCGGTGGTGGCTTTCAGCATCAGCTTGCCAGCGGGCGCATCCAGCAGGTAGATGGAGCATGAATCGGCTTTGAGCGCGCCGGTGGTCGTTTTGGTCACACTGGTCAGGATGGAGTGCAGATCGGACGAGGCGTTAAATGCCTGGAAAATTTCTCGGATGGCATCCAGCTCCGCGTTGCGCCGCGAAAGCACTCGCGCAATGCCAGTGCGGGTGGGTTTTATTGCTTCGGCCATTTATTTAAGTGCAAAGTTCAAAGTGCAAAGTATAGAACGCGATTGTTCTTCTTTGCACTTTGGGTTTTGCACTTTGGGTTTTGCACTCAGCGAGCGACTCGCGCCAATTCCTCATACACCGGGTGAAGCGGGGCGCGGGGCAGAGAAAATTCGGTGTAAGCGGGATTGCGCCATTCCAGCAGGGTGGCCCAGCCATCGGTGGGCGGGTCTTGCACATAGTTGGCAATCATCCCGCGCCAGACAAAGCCGTTGCGCAATTGGGTACTAAAGGTGCTGTCATACAGCTTGCCATCCATCACCAGCCGCATGTATTCGTGGGCGGTTAGTTTGTTTTTGTATTCAGAAAAACCGGGGATCATGCCGCACACCACCTGCCCTTTCAGGCCTAGGCGCTTGCACAAATCCTTGCGCGCGTCATGAAATTTGCGCGCAATGCCCATCCCGCGATAATCCGGGTGAACGCTCATGTCCGCGCCGTAATAATAATTTCCGCGCGGGTTGTGCCGCCAAAACCAGCCATTGCTGATGGCGCGCAGATAGGTGTGGCCGTGGGTGTGCTCAAAATCAAAATGGGTTCGCAAACCGGCGGTCATGCCAGCCACAATTCCAGTTTCTTTTTCAATCGCCACAAATTGCCCCTCCGGAAAAAGCCGGATGTGATTGGCAATGTGCGCTTCGCTCAATTGTTCTGCGGGCGCAAGCGTGGGGAAGCAAAGCCGCTGAAGTTCAGCGCAGTGCGAAAGATGTTCGGGGCGCGTGTTTGTGATTAATATGTCACTCAAGATGCTCCTTGCCGGATTTTGGCCGGTGCCAGGTTAGGGTCAACCAGGCGCTCCCTGCTGCACTGCATTTACGGTCACAGCATTGGCGCCCGCGTTTTGGGTTTGTTCTTCGCGGACTTCATTCATTTTGGGTAACTTTGTCACCTCTTGATAAATAAAAACGCCAACCTTAAAGGATTGGCGTTTAAATTTTAACCAATTACGGATTACGAATTACGCATTACGAAGAAATTGCTCATAATTCGCAATTCGCATCTCGCCTTACGCAATTAGGCTTTGCGATTGAAATCGCGCCTCGTGAGCCTTCGGCTGAGCGTCCACCTGCGCGGACGCATGGATGTCGGCGCAGGCCGACATTCGGCAAAATGCCCGCAAAGCGCGATTTCAATCGCATTGCATAAGGCAAATTTCTAATTCTTAACTAACTGCCGCAATTCCTTCTTCCAGCACATCCAGCCCTTCTTGCAATTGCTCCTCGGTGATGACAAGCGGGAACAGGAAACGCACGCCGTTGGAATACAACCCGCAGCGGATCATCATCACGCCGTTTGTGTTGGCGTAGTTCACAATGCTGAGCACCTTTGCCACATCCAGCGGCTGTTTGGTTTTGCGGTCATTCACAAACTCCATCGCCAGCATCGCGCCCATGCCGCGCACATCGCCAATGATTGGATATTTTTCCTGCATTTGCTTCATGCGGTCGCAGGCGATGCCGCCCAAACGCGCCGCCCGCCCGCACAAGTCATCGCGCTCAATTACGCCAATGGCCGCCAGCGCAGACGCGCACGCCACCGGGTTGCCGCTGTATGTGCCGCCAATGCCGCCCAAATGCACCTTGTCCATGATCTCGGCGCGGCCCACCGCGGCGCTCACGGGCATCCCGCCGCCCATGCTCTTCGCCATCACAATGATGTCCGGCTCGACATCATAATGCTCAATGGCAAACATCTTTCCGGTGCGGGCAAACCCGGCCTGAACCTCATCCGCAATGAGCAACATGCCATATTTTGTGCAGGTTTCGCGCAGGCGGCGCATAAACTCGCGGGGCACGGGGATGAACCCGCCCTCGCCCTGCACCGGCTCAACGATCACCGCCGCCACCGCTTCGGGCATCACATGCGCAATCAGGGCGCGTTCAAATTCCTGCCACACCAGCTCAATTTTTTGCTCGTCGCTCATGTTTGGCAAAATCTCTGGGTGGGATGGAACCCCGGCTGTGCCAATCACCGCGCCGGTGCCAACTCGGTAAAGATACGGGAACGACGCGCGATAAATTTCTGGGGCGAACGGGCCAAACCCTTTCTTGAACAACGCGTATTTGCTGGTGAGCGATTGGGTGAGCAGCGTGCGCCCGTGATACCCGCCCTCAAACGCGATGATGGCTTGCCGCCCGGTGGCGGCGCGGGCGGTGAGGATGGCGGTCTCAACCGCCTCGGCCCCCGTGTTTTGAATCATGGCCTTTTTTGGCCCGCTAATGGGGGCGATGGCGCACAGTTTTTCCGCAAGCTGCACATGCGGCTCGGTGGTGGCCACCAGCCCGCAGGCATGAATCAACTCATCGGCCTGGGCCTTGACCGCCGCGACCACCTCTGGCGTGTTGTGCCCAACGTTCAGCACGCCAATCCCGCCGGTGAAGTCAATCACGATATTGCCGTCCATGTCTTCCACCAGAGCGCCGTGCGCCCGCTTAACGGCCAATGGCGTAGATTTGGCGTATCCGGCGGGCATCACCGCCTCGCGGCGGGCCACCAGTTCGCGGCTTTTGGGTCCAGGCAGTTCGGTTTTGAGTTGAATAAATTTGCGCATGGTGTTGGTTGTTGGGTATGGATTGATTTTGACGGAAGACGGGGGACGGGGGATGTGATGCCGTCTTCCGTCACGGTGTGCGAATTGGACTTGTAAAAAACGTATTGATAAAAGATGTTGTGCCCAGCGCCAGCGAGCCAACGACGAGCAGTAACACGATGATAACAAAGCCCGCCCCACCCGCGATGCCAATCCACGAGTTGCGGCGGGCTTTTTCGGGGTCGGCGGCGTGTTTTGCGCCAGCCAAGCCAACCGCGCCCAGCAAAAGCGGCAGCAGCGGCAAGGGCGGCAGGCACACCGCAATCCCAATCCCAAAGCAGGTGGCGATGGATATTGCGCCGAATATGGCCGCCAGCACGGCGATGGTGTCGTTTCCGTTGCGCTCTATGTGAACGACGTTGGGGGCTTCTGGCAGGCGCGGCAGGGCGGCAGCGCGGCCAAGCTGCCCCAAATATGTTTGCGGGGAATAGACCGTTTGGCCGCGCTCGGCCAGCCTTTTTGCCACGCCCTCGCTAATGCGCTGGCCGTCATCGGAATACCAGAGATGCGACGCGCACAGCGGCACGCCGCTTACTTCGCAACGCTCAATTGCTTCGTTCTGGCACTCCACACATCTAGCAGACATTTTTGAATTACGATTTTAGTCGTCCAGGCCTTTGCCGTTCAGAATAGGCTGAACATACTTTTCAATTCTCGCCTCGCGGGTTTTTGATTGTTTGGGCGCGGAGAAATACAGGAGATAGCCCCTTTGCCGGCCCGGTGTTAGCGCTTCAAATGCCTCTTGCAGACCCGGGACCTCATCCAGCTTATTTACAAATTCTTCTGGCATGTTGAATTCTGCCGTTTTTTTGAAGTCAACTTTCAAGCCAGCCCGCTCAATCTCAATTGCTTCGTTGATATACGCCCTCAAAACAGGCTCGGCCCCCACAATTTCTTGAAGATTGGTGAAGCGGACATGGCGGCCAGCCTGCACATTTTGGGTTTGTTGAACCAGTATGCCCTGAGGATCTTTTAGCAACGCGCCCTTGATAAATAGAATTGCGCAGTATTCCTTAAACCCGTGTATTAAAACAACATTGCCATTCTGAAATGTATAACAAGGCACGCCCCACTTCAATTCCTCGGTTAGCACGCTGTCAAGGATGATCGTTCTCAGTTTTCTGTATTCGTCCTGCCATTTGTCGGCCTTGTCAAAAAAGAAGTCAACTTTTGGATTCGTCTTGCTCAACTTGCTCATCGTTGGGTGGCTCCTAAATATCACGAGGGTCGGTTTTTGCGAAGAAAATGAAGGCGGAGAGAGTGAGATTCGAACTCACGGTGACCCATACGAGCCACAACGGTTTTCGAGACCGCCCCATTCAACCACTCTGGCATCTCTCCGCGTGTGGGCCAATTGTAAACGATAAGTTGCGCGGAAGCAGGTGTAATATGCGGGGTGTAATGTTGAGCGCAGGCCATTTTGGCAAAGCTCGCCCATTACAAATTACACCTTACTCTGGATGGCAATATGAACCTGATGGAACAACTGGCGCTGCTCGCGCGGTCAAAAGTGGGCAATTTGATGAGCGGGGTGGAGTTTGAGACAACGGCGCAGGCCAAAACTGCGCAGGTGGAAAAACTACTGGCCGATGCTGACAAGCGCATTGCGCGTTTGCTGGCCGAACAAAAGAAAACGGCGGCCAAATCATCGGAGCTGGCGCAAAATGCCAAAGCCAGCCAGAACGCCCTCAGCCAAGCCGAGGAAGAAGTGGACGCCGCCCTGCGCGCGGGTGATGACGAGCTGGCGCGGGCGCGGCTGACGCGCGCCAAAGCCATGCGCATGAAAGCCGAAGCCGAAGAAAGCCGCCTGCGCGCCAATGAGAAGCTGGTGGCGCAAATTGAAGGGGAGCTTGTGACTTTGCAAGACCAAATGAAGGTTGTGCGAGAGAGCTATTCGCGCGCTGTCAGCGCCCCACCCGCGCAAAGCCCAGTCAACCACCCGCCAGAAACCAATCAACCCAAAAACGAAGAAAAATCAGGCCCGCCGGAGCCCGCTGAAACCAATGCGGCTCCAGTTGTTGACAATTCAAGTCTTGCCGATGCGCTGAGGCAACTTCAACGGAAGGAGTAGACATAAAAAACGCTTTTTCTTCTGTCTGAGGGTCTGATTTACAAAAATCTATCTCTGTCAATGATATGATTACCAGCTTAATTAAGTAGGCTGGGAATACAAACTCAGGAAACTCAAAGTTTCAAGGACTTAATTTCCGAAACTTCATCTGGTAATACTAAAGTGGATCGTATTGAACATCGCATCGCGCTACCGGTTCCACGCAAAGCGTGGACATCCAGACATCAGCTTTTAGAAGCTATTGGCAAAGCGGCCGAAAGTAAACTGATCCTGATTGTTGCCGGACCTGGATACGGCAAAACGGGCTTGCTTTCGTTGTACGCAATGCGAAATCCCAATGAAAGCTTCGCCTATTTGTCTCTTTCAAAGGCTGAGTCGGAACCGCGTGTATTTGTCCAATCGCTTGCCAGAGCGCTGGTAAAAAGTGGCGCCCTCCCCGCCTCGCACACGCCGCGCGATGCGCAAGGCAACCCGGCATCGGACGTGATGGATTTGCTGGATGAGGCCTCTGCCAATTGTAAAAGACTCACCTTGATTCTGGACGCCTTTGAAAATGTGGATGATTCAGCCGGGATGCTCGGCCTCGTGGCCTCGGCGGGGCGCAATTTGCCAGATAACGCGCACCTGGTGATCGCCAGCCGCGCCATGCCAGCGCTAAAGCTGGGCGCATTGATGCAGGATATGAGCATCATCGGCCAGAATTCTTTTCGCCTTACAGATGAAGAAATTTTGGAGCTTATTTCTCAAAATGCTTCTGGCGATGCGTCTTCTGTGCGCACAGACCTGATTAAAAAAGTAAAAACTGTCACGGGCGGATGGCTGACCGGCGCGCGGTTATATGCGCAATTGCTCTCCATCGTTCAAACGGCAAATCAAGCAGACGAGCAATTAGATGAAATTCTGAGCGACTATTTCCGCACAGAGACGCTGGAGCGCATATCCCCCTCTTTGCGCGATTTTGTTTTGCAGACCAGTTTGCTCAACCAGGTTTCTGCGGAGGCGTGCGAAAAAGTATTGGGCATTGAGAACGCGCCAGCCCTGATGGCGGAAACGCGCAGACAAAATTTGTTTGTTGTGGATTCGGGCGAAGGCGCGCAAGGCTCTTTTAGCTACGCCCCGCTCTTTCATCATTTTCTAAAATCCGAGTTCGCGCGGCAAAGCCCCAATGCGCACAAAGAAAGTTTGCGAAAAATCGCGCAAGACCTGCTCCGGCAGGGCATGTTGGAGCAGGCGGTTCAACATTTTATTGACGCAAATGAAAAAAGTATTGCAGCAGAATTGACCCTGACTCAGGGCGACGCCCTTTTGAAAAAGGGCAATTATGCCCAAATGCTGGGGCTGCTTGAACCATTAAAAAAGTTTATTAAAGACGATGCCGCAAGCCGCCAAAAGTTAGAAAACAATGTGGTCTTTTGCCACATCCGGCTTGGAAATTATGCGGCGGCGCGAAAAATTCTGAGCGCCCCTGGCGATGAATTTGCTGAAAATGACCGCGCATTCTGGAGGATTGTTCTAGACACCCACGACGGAAATTATCTGGCGGGTGTCAATTGGGCCACGCACGATCACCCGCATGTGCCCAGTTTTGCGCCAGCGCGCATCGAGGCCGTCTTGTCCGTTGGGCGTTGTCTTGTGGAGTGCGGGCAGCTTTCGGCGGCTTTGCAGTTGCTCATGCCCACGCTTTCCGACCCAGAAATTCTTGAGTGGAAATCGTTGCACGCCCGGGTCAGGATACTGGAATCTGATATTCACGACCTGCGCGGAGACACCGCTCTAGCCATTCGCTCTTCTGCCGAGAGCGTGGCGCTGGCTCGCACAAGCGAAGATAACAGCATACTCATCGTGGCGCTGCTGGTGCAGGCGCGCCGGCTCATGAGCGAGGGCGACCTAAGCGGCGCGGAGCGCGCCATGACAGAGGCAAATCGCCTGGCGCGGCAAGGCAATTACGAGGGGCTTCAAATGCGCCTGGATCAGGCTACGGCATGGTTTGGCCTGACAGGCGGAAGATTTGATGACGCAATCGCCTTAAGCAAGCGAATCATCTCAATTGCTCACAACCAGCCAAACATGCCTCGCGGCATTTCAACCGCCATTCAGTTGGATGCGCTTGAAATGCGTCAACGCGCGTTGATGCTGAGCGCGATGCTCCGAAAAAATTCCCAGTCCAGACTTGATGAGTTTAGCGAGGCCGTGCTGGTGGCGCAAGAAATGATGCGCCTGACCGAAGCGGACCAATCTGTATTTTGGAAACGCAAGGCATTGCGAACCATGGGCGCGGCCACGCTGATGATGGGCGATTTGGCCCCGGCAATGGCATATCTCAAACGGGCGGATGACTTGCGCGGCGAATTTTGGGACATCACCGCCGGCTCTGTGCTGGGATGGCAGCTTTTTATTGAAAATTCCGCTCAAGATGAAGATGCGGGCAAACGGATTGCCAAAATAGTTTCCGAATTAAGTGAACTAAGAGTTAAGCGCGGCAGCTTGACATTTTTGCAGCAAGAAGGCGAAAAGGTGTGGTCGGCATACATCCGCCATTACGCCGCCGACACTTCTAAAAACAAGTCTGTTACCGATACCCGCCCGCTGCCCCCCCGCGCAACATCTACCCGGGTTTTGGAGCCGGAAGCGATTTACCAACCAGCGCGAAGCAGAAATGCAAGCGATGACGGCTCGTTAAAAGTGTATGGTTTTGGAATTGGGCGAACGGTGGCGCATGGCGAGCTGGTGACGGTGGCCCAATGGGGCTGGAGCATTCCCCGCGAACTTTTAATTTATATGTTGACGGTGCGCGAAGCCACGCGCGAACGCATTGGCAGCATCTTCTGGCCAGACTCAAGCACCCTCACCATGCAGCGCGGGTTTCACAACGCAAAATTCACCATCCGCACGGTGATTGGTTTGCCGCCGTTCTTGTATTTCAACGGAATTTACACGCTTAATCCAGATGTTCAATACTGGTACGATGTGCAGGAATTTGAAAAGCTGATTGAAGAGTCGCCTCAACTGCCGCCAGAGCGGGCGCTTGAAAATCTTTCCAACGCGGCGGCTTTATATACCAACGACTTTTTGGAAGGGTCTGGGTTGGATTGGGCGGAGAATACCCGGCAACGCTTGAGGGCGCGTTATCTCAAATGTTGTTTAGACATGGGGCAAATCGCCGTATCGCTCAACATCAACAATGCGGAAGTTATCAACCCGCTGGAACGCGCTTTTCAAATGGAGCCTTTGCGGGAGGATATTGCGCGGAGTTACATGCGCCTTTTGCTGCTGGCTGGTAAAAAGGGCGAAGCGATTGAAACTTATCGCCACCTCAGCGCGGCCTTGCGCCGCGAACTAAACGTTCGGCCAGATGAGGAAACCGAAACGTTGTATCGCTCCATCCTAAGCGAAGGCCGCCAGACAAATTAAAAAAGCTGGCGGCGGGCGCCGCGCTTAAAAATGCTCAAACCGCTCGACGTTCAGCACAAAGACGGTCGCGCCGCCCACTTCAACATCAATCACCTGCGCGTTGAGCGCGCCGGGGACTTCTCGCGGGACGCTGATGTAGGCCGTGCGCTGTTTGCCGGTGTTGGCCAGAATTTTGAGGGCTTCATCCACGCGGTTGTCCTCCACACCCATCAGAATGGTGCTATTTTCCCGGCGCAACCACCCGCCCTCAGTCGCAATGCGCGTCACGCGAAAATTGCCTTCAATCAACGCGTTCATCACGCGAGACGCATCATCCGCCTGAACAATCGCCATAATCATTTTCATAGTTTGCCTCCCGGAATTCAGAATTCGTCATTCTCAATTCACAATTGATTTGGGGTAGCTGCCCAATACCCGCAGTGTAGTTGTCATTTCTGAAAGATGGCTTAACGCGCGAGCGCAGTTCGCATCCTCGGCGCGGCCAGCAAAATCCACGTAAAACAAATATTCCCAAGGCGCGCTTTGAAGCGGGCGAGACTCAATTTTGGCGAGGTCAATATCGCGCAAAGAGAATGCGGCCAGCGCCCGGAACAACGACCCCGGAATATGTTTAACGGTGAAGACGATGGACGTTTTGTATTCCGCCCCATCGCGCTGCAACCCCGCTGGCAACGCTGTTTGCCGAGACAACAGCGCAAAACGGGTGAAGTTGGTCTGTTCGTCCTCCAGGCCTTCCATCAGCACCGGCATGGCGTAAAGCTGCGCGGCGCGGCGGCCTGCCAGCGCGGCTGTGTCTTGCGCCCCGCTCTCCTTCAACATTTTGACGCTGCCAGCGGTGTCATACACTTCCCGGCGTTGCGCGGCGGGCAACACCCGCCCCAGCGTGCGCTCGCACTGCGCCAGCGCCTGCCAGTGCGACATCACCACGCGAATATCTTCCAGTTTTGCGCTGGGCTGGGTGATGAGGCACCAGTGAATGGGCACAATCACCTCGCCCACCACATGCAGGCTGTGGCGCATCAACAAATCATAGTTGCGGTGGATGGCCCCGCCCAAAGAGTTTTCCAGCGGCACCACGCCAAAGTCGCATGCGGCAGAGGCCACATCATCAAACACGGCGTCGAAGGTTTGCCGCGGCGCGGGCACGCCGCGCTGGGCAAACAAATCAAACACAGCCTGCTCGCCCCATGCGCCCGGCTCACCCTGATACGCCACAGAATAACTTGTCATGTTGTGCTGCGATTTTACCCGCACATTCAGCCAGACGCAAAGCCTGAGGCAAGGCGCAAATAATTTTGCGCGAAACTTTGCGCAACCGCGATCTCATACTCAAGTCTTAACTTTAGGGTTTGTTGAGAAAAGGCATGGACAAAATGCGTTAAATACATATACTCTCCACTCGGACAGAACATGATGCTAAAAAACGACGCATCAACGGGAAAATCCTGTTCGTTTGTCCTCGGGAGTATCTTCAATGAAAGTGGCTATCGCGGCAGATCATGGCGGTTTTGATTTAAAAACGCAGCTGGTCGCGCGCCTTAAAACAGACGGCTTTGATGTCGCAGACCTTGGAACCTACGACACGACACGGGTGGATTACCCAGATTACGCCAAAAAGCTGGGCGAATATATTTTGGCCGGGAACGCGCGGCGCGGCATTTTGCTGTGCGGCAGCGGCGTTGGCGCATCGGTTGCGGCCAACAAAATAAAGGGTATTCGCGCCAGCGTGTGTCATGACACCTATTCCGCGCATCAGGGCGTGCAGCACGACGACATGAACGTGCTGGTAATGGGCGGGCGTGTTATCGCCATTGAACTGGCCCACGAAATTTCCAGGGCTTATCTTGCGGCAGAACTTCTTCAACAAGAGCCGTATTTGGGGCGGCTGAAAAAAGTGCTGGCCATGGAAGAAGCGATGTGCCAATGAGCGGAAATGTTTACGAACCTCTTCAAACAACCCCAGCCCCCATTTCGGGCGAGGGGAATATCACTATGACAAATGCTTTTAATACCGAAGTCCAGAAACTGGGACAAAGTTTCTGGTACGACAACATCCAGCGTGGGTTGATCCACTCTGGCGAATTGCAGGATTTGATCGCGCACTTTGGGGTGCTCGGCATCACATCAAACCCATCTATTTTCGACAAAGCCATCAGCCAAAGCGCAGATTACGACGAAGACATTGTGGCGCTGGTGCGGCAGGGCAAAGACACAAAAGCCGTTTACGAAGGGCTGGCGATTGCGGATATTCAAGCCGCCGCAGATTTGCTTTTGCCCGTGTATGAGCGCACCAATGGCGGAGATGGCTACATCAGCCTTGAGGTCTCGCCCTCACTTGCGCGAGACACGGCGGGCACGGTGGCCGAAGCGCGCCGCCTGCACGCGGCGGTGGCGCGGCGCAACTTGATGATCAAAGTCCCGGCCACGGCAGAGGGCATCCCCGCAATTGAGACGCTCATCGCCGAGGGCATCAACATAAACGTGACCCTGATCTTCTCGCCCGATGTGTATGAAACAGTGGCGCGGGCATACATGGCCGGCCTCAAAACCCGCGCAGACAAAGGTCTTTCGCTGGATGTGGCCTCGGTCGCCTCGTTTTTTGTCAGCCGTGTGGATACGCTGGTGGACAAGCTGCTGGACGAAAAGATAGCCGCCGCGAGCGATGAAGCCAAAAAGACCGCGCTGGCCGCGCTCAAGCACAAAGCGGGCATCGCCAACGCCAAAGTGGCCTACCAACTTTACAAAAAACTCATCGCCGAGCCGGGCTGGAAGGCGTTGGCCAAAGCCGGGGCAAGCCCGCAGCGCCAACTCTGGGCCAGCACCAGCACAAAAAACCCCGCCCTGCCCGACACGTTTTACGCCGATGCCCTGATTGGCAAAGACACGGTGGACACCCTGCCGCCTCTCACACTCAAGGCATTTAACGATCACGGAAAAGTGGCCGCCACGCTGGATAAAAACTCCGCCGAGGCCGCATCTACCATGAAGGCGCTGGAAGACGCGGGAATTAACCTGCCCGGCGTGTGGCAAAAACTGCAAGACGATGGCGTGAAGCAATTTTTCGACGCGTTTGGCTCAATGCTAAAAGCAATTGACACCAAGCGCGATTCGATTGTGGCGCGCGGCGAAGTGAGCGGCGATGGCATTGCGGTGGCAGAGGTGTATGTGGAGGAGCTTGCGGCCTCCAAAACAGCCACCCGCATTTGGCAGCGCGATGCTTCAATTTGGACAACCGCGCCGGAGCACATCAAAGTCATCAGCAACCGGCTGGGCTGGTTGTCATCCATTGACATTATGCGCGGCGCACTGCCCAAAATTACCGCGTTTGTGAACCGCGTAAAGGCAGAAGGCTACACCGATGCGGTGGTGCTGGGCATGGGCGGCAGCTCGCTCGCGCCCGATGTCTTTCGCGCGACATTCAACAAGGCCCCGGGCGCCCTCAACCTGCATGTGCTGGACACAACCGACCCCGTGAGCGTGGCCGCATTTTCCAAGAGCCTTGATTTGAAAAAGACGCTCTTTTTGGTCGCCAGCAAATCTGGCGGCACCATTGAGGTGCGGGCGTTTTATGAGTTCTTCCGCGCGCAGGCCGATGACAAACTGGGCGAGAACGCGGGCGCGCATTTTGTCGCCATCACCGATGAGGCCTCGCCGCTGGATACCCTGTCTGAATCCGAGGGCTTCCGCACGGTGTTTTACAACCCGGAGGACATTGGCGGGCGTTATTCCGCATTGTCTTATTTTGGCCTGCTGCCTGCCGCGCTGATGGGCATTGACATTGCCCGCTTGCTGGACCGCGCCGAGCAAATGGAAACCTGGTGCATGAGCGACAGCCCGCTCAACCCCGGTTTGTGGCTGGGGTCGTTGCTGGGCGGGTTGTCTCTGGCTGGCAAAGACAAGGTCATGCTGATTTGCTCTCCCAAAATTGACGCGCTGGGTTTGTGGATTGAGCAGTTGATTGTGGAAAGCACCGGCAAGCAGGGGCGCGGCATTGTGGCGGTGGAGGGCGATCTGGCGAACATGAAGCACCTGCCAGAATTGACGCGCGACCGCGTATACGTTTACACCGCGTACGAAGGCGACACCACGCACGACAAGTTGATTGCGCAAATTGAAAAGCTCAAGCTGCCGCTCATCACCCTGCGCTTGAAGGACGAGTACGATATCGCGGCAGAGTTCTTCCGCTGGGAATTTGCCACGGTTGTGGCTGGCTCCATCATCGGCGTGGATCCGTTTGATGAGCCAAACGTGACCGAGAGCAAAATTAACACCAAACGGCTGCTGGAAGAGCACGAGGAAAGCGGCGTGTTTGCCAGCGAGGCGACCAGCAAGAGCGCGAACAGCCAGATCAACAAGTTCTTGCGCAGCGCAAAAGAAGGCGATTACGTCGCCATCCACGCCTACCTGCCTTATGGCGGCGAGACCGCAGAACAACTGCAAAAGTTCCGCCAGCTCATTGGCGAAAAAACCGATGTGCCCGTGACGCTGGGCTATGGCCCCCGCTTTTTGCACAGCACCGGCCAAATTCACAAAGGCGGCGCAAACAACGTGGTGGCGGTGCAGCTGACCTACGACGTGGAAGATGACGTGCCCATCGCGGGCGCGCCTTATACGTTTGGCACACTCATCCGGGCGCAGGCGCTGGGCGATTACGAGGCTTTGCGCGCGCACAGCCGCCGGGTCATCCGCATGCACTTGGGTTACGACGCGGTGGCCGGGTTGAAGAAGCTGATGAAAACAATGAAGGGCGCCACGCGCAAGGTAAAAACGGCGGGAAAATCCAAAATTAAGAATTAAGGTGGACTTACGCAAAAATCAAGGTCGTCATTCCCGCGCAAGCAGGAATCCATACCGCGCCAAACCAAAAATACAAGGGAGGCTCGGTTCCCCGCAATTTATTTTGCGGGTTAGTTATAGATTTTCGCTTGCGCGGGAATGACGGACTTTCTTTCGGTTCTTTGACATATATTTTGCGTAAGCCCAGTTAAAGATCTGACAAAAGATGGCGGCGAAAATTGTGGGGCGTGTTTTACAAAACCGCTCAACGATAATTCATCGTTCTTAATTCGCAGGTAAAAGGAGCAAGATGCAAATAGGATTGTTTGGCTTGGGCAGAATGGGCGCAAATATGGCGCGGCGTTGGCACAAAGAGGGCCACGATGTAATTGTGTGCAACCGCAGCCCCGCGCCAATTGACGAGCTGAAAGGCGAAGGCCTGAAGGGCGTGTACAAAATTGAAGAGCTGGTGGCCGCGCTGGAACGCCCGCGCGCCATCTGGGTGATGATTCCATCTGGCAAACCGACCGACGACATGATTGAGCACCTGCTCACCATTTTGGAGCCGGGAGACGCCATTATTGACAGCGGCAACAGCAACTGGCATGACAGCAAACGCCATTACGCCGAGTGCAAGGCCAAGGGCATCCAGTTTATGGACCAGGGCACAAGCGGCGGCGTGTGGGGTTTGGAAAACGGCTACTGCCTGATGATTGGCGGCGAAAAAGAAACATTTGCGCGGCTGGAGCCGGCGTTTGCCGCGCTCGCGCCCGATGCGAAGTATTACCTGCACTGCGGCGCGGCGGGCGCGGGTCACTTCACCAAAATGGTGCACAACGGCATTGAGTACGGCATGATGCAGGCCTACGCCGAGGGCTTCGAGATAATGAAAAAGTCTGAATTTGGCCTGAACCTGCGCGATGTGGCGTGGGTGTGGGGCAAGGGCAGCGTGGTGCGCAGTTGGCTGCAAGAGTTGCTGGTCAACGCCTTTGAGGAAGACGGCAACGATTTGGCCGATATTCGCGGGTATGTGGATGACAGCGGCGAAGGGCGCTGGACTATTTTGGCGGGCATGGATGAGGATGTGCCCACGCCGGTCATCACCATGGCTCTTTACATGCGCTTCCTCTCGCGCCAGCAGGAATCTTTTGCCGCGCAGGTGAACGCCGCGCTGCGCAAGCAGTTTGGCGGGCACGCGGTTAAAAGCTGATGGCAGATAGTTATAGCCAAGAGCAATAGCTGATAGTATTGGGTATTGGGTGTTGGGCAAGAAAGGCGGCAAAACCTGCGCCTCGTTTGCCCAGGATTCAATACCCAATATTTTTTTATTTTTTAATTTGTAATTGACATGGCTCCACGTATTCCCGACCCTTGTGTGATGACGATCTTCGGCGCATCGGGCGACCTCACCCACCGCAAACTTATCCCATCGTTGTTTAACTTGTTTTGCGATGGCCAACTGCCCGCTAATTTTGCGATGATGGGTTTTGCCCGCAAGCCCAAGACCGATGATCTGTTCCGCGAGGAGTGCCACAAAAGCGTGGCCGAGTTCTCTCGGCTAAAGCCCATTGATGAGGCAAAGTGGGCCGCGTTTGCGCCGCTGCTTCATTACACCCAGGCCGATTACAGCACGCCCGAAGACTATGACAAGCTGGCGGCGGCGCTGGCCGACCTGGATGCGCAACATGGCACGGCGGGCAACCGGCTGTACTACATCGCCACCCCGCCAGAGGTTTACCCCACAATTATTGAACGGCTGGGCAAGAACCCGCTATGCCGCAAAAGCGCTCTGAACGGCTGGACACGCGTGATTATTGAGAAGCCCTTTGGCACGGATTTGCAAAGCGCCAAAGACCTGAACGCGCACGTTCACAACTTCTTCAACGAGGATGAGATTTACCGCATTGACCACTACCTGGGCAAAGAAACGGTGCAAAATATTTTTGTCTTCCGCTTCTCCAACGGCATTTTTGAGCCAATTTGGAACCGGCTGTATGTGGATCATGTGCAAATCACGGTGGCCGAGAACATTGGGGTGGAAGGGCGCGGGTCGTATTACGAGACCGCGGGTGTGGTGCGCGATATTGTGCAAAACCACATGATGCAACTGCTGGCGCTGGTGGCGATGGAACCCACGATTGAGTTTTCTGCCGACGCAGTGCACAACGAAAAGGTCAAAGTTCTAAAAGCCTTGCGGGTAGACACGCGCCAGGGTGATGGAACTGTGCGCGGGCAATACGGCCCCGGCAAGGTGGATGGGAAACTCGTGCCGGGATACACCCAGGAGGAAGGCGTGGCTCCAGATAGCACGACCGAAACCTACCTGGCGATGAAGCTCCGGCTGGATAACTGGCGCTGGGCGGGTGTGCCGTTTTACGTGCGCAGCGGCAAACGCCTGAGCAAACGCCTGACAGAAATTGCCATTCAGTTCAAACTGCCGCCGCTTTTATTGTTTAGCGAAGAAACCAAGAAAACCATTCAGCCCAACATGCTGGTGATGACAATTCAACCCGATGAAGGCATCTCCATCATGTTTGGCTCCAAGGCCCCCGGCACAGGCGACAAAATTCAACCAGTGGTGATGGATTTCCAGTACGGCGAAGCCTTCAACGTCCCATCACCCGATGCCTACGAGCGACTTTTGCTTGATTGCATCCTGGGCGACTCCACGCTGTTCACCCGCGCAGACGAGGTGGAACGGGCATGGCAAATCATCACGCCGGTGCTGGAATCCTGGAAGATGGGGACTGGCTCGTTTATTGAGCAATACCGCGCCGGAACGCGCGGGCCAAAAGAGGCCGATGACTTCATTCGCGCGGATGGCCGCGAATGGCGACCTTTGTGAATTCTGAATTCTGAAAAGGCTAAGCTCTGAGTCCTTTTCACAATTCAGAATTCGACATTCTGCATTCCTGTATAATCCCGCCCCGTAACTAAAAACGGTCACCCGGACGTGGCGGCGAGAGTATCGTCGCCGCGTCTTCGTTTTTTTCGCATCCAGGATGTTGCGGCACAAACATCGGGACCACTAAAAAACACAAGGAGAAAATAAACCAATGTCTACCGAACTTCGTGATTTTCTGATGTTGTCTTATGCCGAGCTTGAGGATTTAAACCTCGCGGCCAAGCAGCAGCGCCTGAACCGCGTGCCGGCGGATGTGATCGCAGAAGAGCGCATAAAGTATCTGAACGATGAAAAGCGCATCAAGGCTGTGACCGTTCTCTTCACCGATCTTGAAGGCCGCCTGCACATGCTGGATTATGACAAGAAGTTTCTGCTCAAGTCGCAGGATAACCTGACATTTGACGGCTCCTCCATCCGTGGGTTCACCGCCCAGCGCGAGTCCGACCTGCGGCTGGCGATTGATTGGGCCTCGTTTTACTGGGCGCCGGCAGATGTGTTTGGGCCGGGCAAGGTGCTGGTGTTTGGTGAGGTGGTGGACAAGGACGGCGTATCGCGCTACCCCGCCGACACGCGCGGAATGCTCAAGAGCTTTGCAGAGAAGCAATTTAACGAGAACGGCTACACCCTGAATGCCGCGAATGAGATCGAGGGCTTTTTGTTCAAGGGATTGGACGCCGAGCGCAATTATTATCAGACCGGGAAGTTTGAGTACGTGAACACAGGCGGTTACTATCACTCGCTGCCAGGTGACCCGCTGCGCACATTTATTGACATGACCGCCGAAGTGCAGCGCGCGATGGGCTTCCAGAATGAGAAGGATCACCCAGAGGTTGCGCCCGCCCAGTTCGAGATCAATTACAGCTACGGCGAGGTCATCGCTGCCGCCGATCAAATTCAGCTTTACAAGTTGATCTGCCGCCAGGCGGCCAACAAGCTGGGCTTCACGGCCAGCTTTTTGCCCAAGCCAGTTGTTGGCGTGAACGGCAACGGCATGCACACCAACGTATCCATCAGCAAAAATGGCAAAAACTTGTTCTGGGATGCCAAGGGCGAGGAAAAGATGAGCAAGTTTGCCTGGTCGTTTGTGGATCGCATTCTTACGCATGGCAACGACATTTGCCTGCTTCTGAACAGTTCGGTGAACGCCTACCGCCGCCTTGACCCGCACTTTGAAGCGCCAAACCAAATCAAGGCCTCGCCGGTGGATCGCGGCTCAATGGTTCGCATTCCCATCGGCAACGAGAAGAGCGCCCGCGTGGAAGTGCGCTCGGTTGCGCCAGATGCCAACCCCTATTTGGTCATGCTCTCGGTGTTCCGCACCGGTCTGGAAGGCCAAATCAGCAAAGAGAAGGGTCTGCGCCAGGCGCAGCGCTATCTGCCAGACAACATTTACGACGCCATCACCAACTTCCGCCACGCATCGTGGACGAGCGAGCTGCTGGGCGAGGATGTGAAGGGCCGCTACGCCGACCTGAAGCAAGCCAGCGCCGACCGCTGCTCGCGCTTGCTGGGCACGTTTGTAAAAGTGCCCGAAGTGCAATACCATCACGAAGTGCACAACCAGTATTTGTGGAATTTGTTTTAGTCTGAACATTAAAAACGGAGGACGGAAAACCGGAGACGGCCCGTCCTCCGTTTTTATTTTTCTGCGCTGGGCTTACGCAAAAATACGCCGCAAGAAAAATAAAAATCCCCGCGAAATAATCGCGGGGATTTTTTTATAGCGGGAGTAGGATTCGAACCTACGACCTTCAGGTTATGAGCCTGACGAGCTGCCACTGCTCTATCCCGCATCAACCTGTTGATTATAGCACACAAACAAATGCGAATTGCGAAATGAATCAAATTTCACAATTCACATTTTCTATTTCGACATCCTGTTTTTGCGCATCTCGCGCTCAAGATCGCCTTCTTGCAAATCGGCGTAGGCGCTGGCAGAGTCGGCCAGTTGGGCGTTCATCTCGCCCAGGTCGCTCATCATTTGGTCAAGGGGTTTTCCGCCGCGAGCCACATCCACCTTGAGCAAATTGGCCTGAACACCAAGCAGCATTTCATGAATACGATTGAGGTTGCTGGACAAATCATCTTCTATTTTCTGCATATCCTCAATAAGGTCTTGCGCATTTGCCTGATTGATGGATTTTTTCGCCATTATTTTTGCGCGGCGGGTTTTGTCTAATTGATTCAAAATTTGAACAAAGTTTTTTTGCGCATCCCGAATCTGTGTCTCAAAATTTTCACGTTGATATTGCGAGACGCCGCTGGCTTTTAGCGATGAGTTAATTTGCTCAAACAGTTCCTTGGATTCTTTGGCAACCCGAAAATAGGCGCTTTTGCGCAATCCGCTGGGGATAAAAATAGTTTCTGCAATATTTTTTTTGGCAATACGCGCCATGATAATCAAGACAACTGTGATCAACAATGTCAACAGCGTCAAAAAAATAATCGTGCCAGAAATAATGTCTTGCATTTGGTGGTTGGGTTGACGGCGCAAGATGCCCCATCAACCCGATTTGTTCGCTAGGCCAGCTTAGCCCGTTCAACGGCTTTGGTCATGGCCTCACGCAAAAGCACGGGCAGCACCTCGCGGCGATATTCGGCGGTGGCGCGGTGGGCGCTGGTGCGCAATTGCACCTCGGTCAGCATCACCTCGGCGGCGGCGTTGATGCTCTCCAGCGTGGCGGGTTTGCCCGCCAAAAACGCCTCGGCTTTGCTGGCGCGGTAAGGCGTGGGCGCAACCGGCCCGGCGGCAATCGCGGCGCTCTCAATCACATCGCCATTCAACTTTACGCGGCAGGCCAGGCCCATGATGGGCAGCGCCACGCCTTGCGGACGCATGATGCGCGCGAACCCGCTGCCTTCTCGCGCGCCGGTGGGCACAAAGCGCATGGCAACGATGATTTGTTTGGTGCTGTCTATGGCGCTTTTGCCGGGGCCGGCAAAGGCTTTGCCAATCGGCATCCAGGTGATGGGTTGCCCGGCGCCAGCCACGGCCACATCCCCACCCAGCGCGGTGAGCGAGAGCGTGCCATCTGCGGCGGGCAGCGCGTGGGCGATGTTGCCCGCCAATGTGCCCACATTGCGCACCTGCGGCCCGCCAATCAGCCCGCACGATTCCATCAATGCCGTGCCGCCCTTTTGAATCAGCGGCGAGGCCACGATCTGCGTGTGCGTTGCGCCGCAGCCAATGACGATGTAGCCGTCTTCTGCGCGGACATCTTGCCACCCGCGCATTTGCGTGACATCCACGAGGGCGGCGGGTTTGTTGCCGCCCGCCTCGCGAGAGTCATCAACGAAATAATCTGTGCCGCCACCCACTACTCGCGCTTTTCCGTTGTATTGCGCCAGAAGCGTCGTGGCTTCTTCAAGACTGGTCGGAAGATGATAGGCGTTGATGGTTGTGCTCATGGCGGTATTATCTCAAAAACTTGCGCTAACAGCTATAATCAAAATTGCTCTTGATGAGTTTGCGGACGCGGACTTGCGCGGTTGCTTGTTGATTTGCCATATCATCGCTTTATTCCCAACACAACGCGCGAGGATTAAGATGAAAAAAGCTTTTTTTGCCCTGCTCTCAAAAAGCATAACTGGCGGCTTTTTGCTGATGGGTCTGGGCGGCATGATTTTTGCGCCGCATGGATTCACCGCCGCGCAAGCGGAGGCCATGTCAGATCAGCCGCATATTGCGCCCGTTTTTCCAGATCATGCCCCCGCGCGTGTTTCGTCGGCATCCACCACTCATGCCAGCGCGTCTGTCCAAAGCGTCACACCCATCCCCGCCGTGCAGGCCATGATGAGCCAGGTGACCACGACGACCGTGCAACTTGTGGATGGCGGGCTAAGCGGCGAGTGGCCGGTGATCGTGGGCGGTTCGGCGTATACCATCACCTCACGCAACACAACCAGCGGAGAACCCATCACCAAAGCCACCCAATATGCCTATGAGTGGATGCAGGCCAGCGGCCTTGTGGCGCAATATCACACCTGGTCGGCATCGGGTTACGCCAACCGCAACGTCATCGGCCAAATTACCGGCCAAACAAACCCAAACAAAATTTATCTCATCACCGCGCATTTGGATAATATGCCGTATGGGGCCGAGGCGCACGGCGCGGATGACAACGCCAGCGGCTCTACCGCCGTGTTGCTGGCCGCGCAAATTTTGAGCCAGTATTCGTGGGATTGCACATTGCGGTTTGCGCTTTGGACGGGCGAGGAGCAGTATTTGCTGGGCAGCGGTGTGTATGCCGCAGATGTAAAAGCGCAAAACGAGAACATTCTGGGCGTGCTCAATTTGGATATGATCGCGTGGAACAGCGTTGCGCCCAACACGGTTGACCTGTATGCAAACAGCGCCATCAGCGGGTCACTGGCGATGGCGCAGACCTATTCCAACGTGATTTCTGCGTATGGTCTGAACCTTGCGCCAAATCTGCTGGTGGATAACTGGCTGGGGTATTACAGCGATAACGCCTCTTTTTGGACGCAGGGCTACCCAGCTATTCTGGCGATTGAGCATTACGATGGCGACTTCAACGCCTACTACCATACGGTGAATGACCGCTTGCAATATCTTGATTTGGATTATTTCGCCAACAACGTGAAGGCCGCCATTGGCACGCTGGCCCACACCAGCGGGTGTCTGTCTCCCAAATATCGTCTGTTTTTACCCAACACGTTGCGAGAAGCGCAGAGCGATTGGTAAACCCTCGCGGGAATGACGATTTTGATTTGTGTGCAAGTCAAGGTCCAAAAACCGGCGTTGATCACATTCTGAACACGCCGAACTTTGTCTCTTGCGCGGGCGCATGGGCGCATACGGCCAGCGCCAGGCCAAGCGCGGTTCGCGTCTCGGCGGGGTCAAGAATGCCATCATCCCAAAGCCGGGCAGTGGAGTAATACGGGCTGCCTTCGGTCTCGTATTTCTCCAAAATGGGGCGCATAAACTCGGCTTGCTCGGCGGGCGTGAGCGGGGTTTTGCCCTGCCGCCGCAACTGATCTTGCTTGACGGTGAGCAGCACATTCGCGGCCTGCTCGCCACCCATCACGCTGATGCGGGCGTTGGGCCACATCCACAAAAACCGCGGCGAATAAGCCCGCCCGCACATGCCGTAATTGCCCGCGCCAAAGCTGCCGCCAATAATGACCGTGAGTTTTGGCACCGCCGCGTTAGCCACCGCGTTCACCATTTTTGCGCCATCGCGGGCAATTCCCGCGTTCTCGTAGGCCTTCCCCACCATGAAA
>Ga0154020_10001140_pt1 | contig 32771 bp, 27 predicted proteins | sample Klosneuvirus_201_FD_109709 | JGI IMG/M metagenome (GOLD analysis project Ga0154020, IMG submission 109709) | Active sludge microbial communities from wastewater, Klosterneuburg, Austria - Klosneuvirus_20160825_MG | ecosystem: Engineered > WWTP > Aerobic digester > Activated sludge | place...
CGGACGACTAGTTCGGCGGCGGCGGCGGTGGCGGCGCGTGCGTATCGAGCGCGATCGCCTGCGCGGGTCCGGGCAGCGACACCGTGCCGTCGGGGCCGATCGTCCGCACCGCTGGCAAGGGACCGACCACGCCGGTAATCAATCGCGCTCCGCGCTTGAACGTGAGCCACGACCACGCCCAGTGGAACATCACGAGCACGCGATTGCGAAACCCGACGAGGAAGAAGATGTGGACGGCCCACCACATCAGCCACGCGAACAAGCCGTAGATCGCGACGCGCTTCGTGGCGACGACCGCGGAGGCACGACCGATCGTGGCCATGTTGCCTTTGTCGAAGTAGGCGAACGGCTTGCGCAGCGTGCCCGGCTTGCGCAATCCCGCGGCGATCTGCTTCGCGACGTGTGCGCCGCCCTGCAGCGCTCCTTGCGCGACGCCGGGGACCTGCGTGCCGTCCTTGTTCAACATGCGTGCGAGATCGCCGACGACGAAGATGTTGGCGTGACCCGGGATCGAGAGATCCGGCTCGACCTCGACGCGCCCCGCACGATCGAGCGGCACGCCCAGCGACTTCGCGAGCGGCGATGCTTGAACGCCGGCGGCCCACAGCACCGTGCGTGCGCCGATGCGCTCTTCCGTGCCGTCGGTCTTCACCGTGACGCCGCGGTCGTCGATCGCGGTGACGAGCGTCTTCAGGCGCACCTCGACGTGCCGGGTCTCGAGCGATCGCTTCGCGGCATCTGACAGCTTCGGCGGATACGCGCCGAGCACGCGATCGTTGCCTTCGAACAGGAGGACCTTCACGCGCGTGGGATCGATGCTGCGGAAGTCGTGCGCGAGCGTGTGCAATCCGATCTCGCCGAGCGCACCCGCGAGCTCGACGCCCGTGGGTCCCGCGCCGACGACGGCGAACGTCAGCCACTCGGCCTGGGCTGCCGGATCGGATTCGCGTTCGGCCGCTTCGTACGCGAGAAAGATGCGGCGACGAATCTCGAGCGCATCCTCGACGGACTTGAGGCCCGGCGCGAGCTGCCCCCAGTCCTTGCCGAAGTAGGAGTGGGTCGCGCCGGTGGCGACGATCAAGTAGTCGAACGACAGCTCGCCGTTCTCGATGACGACCTTGTGGTTCGGAACGTCGATGTGCTCGACCTCCGCGAGGAGGACGCGCACGTTCTTCTGCTTCGCGAGCGCCCCGCGGATCGGATACGCGATGTCACTCGGATTCAGCGCGGCCGTCGCGACTTGGTAGAGCAGCGGCTGGAACAGGTGGTGGTTGCGGCGATCGAGCAGCGTGACGTTGACCGGCGCCTTCGCGAGACCACGCGCCGCGGCGAGCCCACCGAACCCGCCTCCAATAATGACCACGTGGGGTCGACGTTCCATGACCCTTGGATGCTGCAATCAGTGGACCGGCTGCGGCGGCTGGCTCGGATCGTCCGGGTTCTTGTCACCGAACGGGTCGTCCTTATCCGCCTTGTCGAGTGGGGCGCACTGGCACACCTGGCAGCCGCGCTTCTGATCGAAGCTGCATTGCTCACCCGTGACGCAGTTTCCGGCGGTGTTTCCCGCACACTGATTCTTGTTCTTGGGCCCGCAGGCGGCCATCAGGAGGCACATGGCGAGCACGTAGCGCATGGGATTCACCCTATCACTGCTCGTGCTGGGCGAGCAGCGCGGCGAGCTCGCGCACGAGGTCTGGACGTGACGCCGCACGATCGGCGAGCTCTCTCGGATCGTTTTGGATGTCGTACAGCTCGCGACGGTTGCCCGACACGATCAACTTCCACGGCCCGCGCACGATCGCCGAGACCCCGCCGGGATTCGAGCGGTCCTTGATCATCGCCGCGTAGGCGAGGCCGCGATCGCTCGAGGCGCGAGCTCCGGTGGCGAGTGGCGCGAGCGAGCGTCCGTCCGTCGGTGGTGCGGCGAAGCCCGCGAGCTCGAGCACGGTCGCGGTGAGATCGGTGCCGCTGACCGTTTCGGTGATCCGTTGCGTCGCGATGCCCGGACCCGCGATGACGAGCGGGACGTGGATCTGCGAGTTGTACAGATCCGTCGAGTGGAACGGCTCGCCGTGCTCGCCGAGCGCTTCGCCGTGATCCGCGGTGACGATCACGATCGGCGCGCGCGCGGGATCACGACCGCGGAATGCGCCGATGACCTCCGCGATCATCTTGTCGGACGCGGTCAACACGCGGTCGTACATCCGCAACCGGATCGCGAGGTCGAGCGGAGGATCACCGCTACCCGCCCAGTTGTGCGGATCGAGCACGTGCATGTAGAAGAACAGCGGCTTCTTCGCCGGCATCTTCTCGCGCTGCTCGAGCCACGATCTCGCGAGCTGCGCGAGGCGCGCGCCGTTCTTCTCGATCACCAGGTGGTCGAGCCCGCGCGACAGTCCGGTGTGCGACTCCTCTCCATAGAAGCCGCCGCAACACACGAAGCCGGCCGTGTCGTAGCCCGCAGCCGACATGCGTTCGCCGAGCACCACGTGCCGCGGATCGATCCGCAGGGCCCATCCCACCACGCGGCCGCGTACGTGCTGCGGCGACAGCCCGGTCAACATCGACGGGATCGAGCGCCGCGTGACGTTGCTCGGCGAGAACGCGTGATCGAACACGGTGCCGCGCTTCGCGAGTTGATCGAGGTACGGCATCGCCGCAGGACCGCCGTACGGTGGCGTGCGATCCGCGCGCATGGTGTCGATGATGATCACGACGACATCGGGGTGCTGCGCGTCGGGACGCGCGACCGGGCGAAACGAATCGAGCGACACGCGATCGCGAATCGCTTCGAGATCGAACACCTTGTCGATCACGAGCCCAGCGACCGGGAGCTCGCCCCACGCTTCGAGCGTCACCGACGGCTGCGTCCGCCACGCGACGAGCGCACATGCGATCGCCGCCGCCGCGAGCCCGCTGGCGAGTCCGGCGATCCACACGCGCACACGATCCCACCGCGCGATCGCCGCGTGCGCGAGGACGAGCCCCGCGATGCCCACCGACGGCGTGACGAGCGGACCGAGATCGAGCGGGCCGATGCGTGGACGCACCCACAGCCACGCTCCGCCGACGAGAAGCACCGCGATCAGCGCGAGCGTCACTGCGATACGCCACGGGCGAAACGCAGCGCCGCGCCGCGCGAACACGCGTACGAGGCCTGTTGTTGCAGGTCGCGATCCGAGCAGCAATACGAGCACCATCGCGACGCCGAACGCCGGCTGTGCGTAGCCGACCACCATCGGCCGGAACATCGTCGTTCGTGCGATGAGCAGCGTCGCGCCGAACGTGCCGATCGCGAGCGCGACCAACGCGAACCCCGCGTACACGAGCCACGCGGCCAACACCGGCGCACCACCGTGCGGTTCGACGAGTCCGCGCATCACGGGCGCCCACGTGCGAGCGAGCCCGCGCCCGATGATCGACAACGCGAAGAGCAGCGGCACCATCGCGAGCACGACGAAGCCCGCGCCCGCGCCCAGGCCGAACGGCCCGCTCATCGCGACACCTTCGACGACGCCGGCGGCGAGCGCGCCCACACACGCACTCGCCCAGCTCGATACAACTCGACGCACGGCTATGCAGTCGCGCGACGGCGCCGGCGCATCAGCAGCAGCGCGAACGCGATCGGCAGCCCGCCTGCGCCACCGGCGTTGCACGCGTAATACGTGGTCTTCTCGCCGCCGTCGTCGCCGGCGCCAAATCCGTTGCCATCGAGATCCGCCTCGATGGTGCCACCCGCGTGCTCGACGACGAGCTGCGCGATCTTCGTTCCCGGCGTCGAGGGATTCATGATCACGAGGAACTCGAGCTCGCCCATCATCGGAATCGTCTGCCGAGGATCCTCGGGAGCGACGATCGCGAACTCGGCAGCGTTCGGGCCTTCGATGTGCGCGCCGGTGATCGCGAGCTCGCTCTCGCCGCAATTCGAGACCGTGACTCTCTTCGCGATCGTGGGCGAACGGATCTGTCCCGGACCGAAGTGCACGACGTTCGGCGTCGGCGTCACACCTGCCGGCAACGCGACGCCCGTCAGCTGTACGTCGTGCGTCGCTCCTGCACCCGGGATGTTCGTGTTCAGCGTGAACTTGTCGTCGAGCTTTCCAGCGGTGGTCGCGGAGACACGCGCGGTGAGCGAGATGATGTTGCCGTGGTTCGGCGCGAGCTGGCCGCCGGTCCCGCTCACCATGAACGGCGCGTCGGGCTGCGTGATGCTCGTCAGGTTCACGGGACCGGACGAGGTCGCGTAGACCATCAGGTCCGAAGTCTTCTCGCTGTTGGGGCACACGGGACCGAAATCGACGAGCGCCGGCGTGACACCGATCTCTCCGACGAGCGCCTCCGCGTTGATCGCGATGGTGCGCGTTCCGCCCGGGTCGTGGGTGATGACGAGGTTGTCGATGCGCCCGAAGGGATGCTCTGTCGCCGCCGTGTAGCGCAAGACGATCGTCGTCGAGCCTCCGTTCGCCAACGGTGACATCGGCGCTCCGATGACCGAGACTTCCCCACCCGTCGTCAGGCCGACCTCCATGAACATGGTCTCCGCACCGCTGTTGGTGACGTTGATGACGAGATCCGCGGGCGGCGCTCCGACGAGCGTGTTGCGCGCGAAGCCCGCCGGGTTCGGATCGATCACGAGGTTGGAGGTGATGCCGTTGCACACGAGCCCCACACTGCGCATCAGGTTTCCCGGGGTTGTCTGGAACGTGATCGTCGCGGTGTACGACTGGACCAGGAGCGGGTTGCACGCGACATCGAACTTCGCGGACGCCCCCACGCCGAGCGGCTGACTCGCGAAGGTCGAGCCGGCGACCGACGTCACCGGGAAGCGCGCGGGATCGGTGTTCGTACCGGTCACGGTCAGCGCACCCGTTCCCGTGTTCGTGACCGTGATCTGCTGCTTCGTGCTCGTGGTGTTGATCGGGATGTCCGTGTACTCGAGCGCGGTGCCCGCAGCAGGTGTCACTGTCATCGCGTAGGACGGAGCGACACCCGTTCCGTTGAGGACGATGACGAGCGTCTGGGTGTTGCTCGACCCCGAACCGGAACCGCTGCCCGATCCCACGGGCGGATTCGATCGATACGCGACCGTGACCGCGCAGCTGTCAGGGCCCGGGCCCGAGGGAGTGAACGTGCCGGTGAACGAGTACGTCGTCGGGACACACGTTTGGGATCCCGACATGCAGGCGACGAGCGCGGGAAGCACGGGGAGCGACGGGAGATTGAGCGTCCACCTCGTGCAGTTCTCCGAGAGGCTCAGGATCGTGTCGCTGTCCACCGCGGTCGCAGGCGTGAACACGATGGCGGGCGTCGTTCCCGACTGCCCGATCACCACGTTGCCCGCGCTGGCCGAGCCGGGATACGACATCGTCCGCTGCTCCGTCTCCGAGAGCGTCAAGCTCCCGACACACGCCGCGATCACGACTGCGCCGACGATGCCGACGGCCAGCAGCCGCTTCGTTTTCCTCACGTCGACAGGATCGCCGTCGACGAGGGGAAAATCAATTCCCTAGGTCGCGTCGGGCCGTCGCGATCTGGGCGCCGAGTGCGGCATCCCACATCAGCGGCGAGCCATCGGCGAACGGCTGCATGGCCACCGCCCGGCGCAGCGCGTCGCGTGGGTCGGCGATGCCATCACCGTCATTCGGCAACGACTTCACGGTCATGTCGAGGCCGTCGCCGAGGTCGGGGGCGGTGTCGAGCGACTTCGCGCGCAGCAACGGGAACGCCGACACCGTGCCTTTGGTCACGAGCTCGAGGATCGCGTTCGAGTCGTTGCACACGCCGACGAACCCGTAGCCATCCGCGGGCATGCCCTGCGCCACGGTCGAGCGCTCGACGCGTGTGCGGCGCAAATACGTCGCCGCTGCATCGAGCGTCGCCAACAGATACTGCGTGTCGCCGCCGGCTTCGATCGTCACGTCGGTCGTCGTCACCATTCCCGACCACGCTGGCCGCTGCGACTTGTTACCGAAGAAGCCCGCGCCGTCGATGCCGAGATAGAACGTCACGCGCGTGTTCACGTTCGGTCCGGTGATCTGCCACGCGTGATGGCTGTGTCCGACGGGAATCGTCAGCGTCTTGCCGTCCGACAACCGGATCCCGGTATCGAGCCACACGGGCCAGATGAGATCCGCGTTGTCACCGATCGTCGCCGAAAGGAAGTTCGCGTACATGCGCTCGTTGCGAACGCGGATCGAGTGTCCCGATTCGATCAGCGCGCTGAACAGCGCAGCCGGCGACTTGATCGTCTTGCCCTTGAACGTCACCGACGAACCGTTGTCCGCGGCGAGCGAGGTGAGCACCTCGGCGAGCTTGTCCGCGTGCGCGAACTGGCACGGCGACAGCTCGCGGTTCGGGAAGTGACCGTAGCCGACGCCGGGCAGCCGAGCATCGATCGCGGCGGGCACCGTACGCACGGCCTTGCAGTCACCGAGCAGCGTCGCGAGGTCACCGGTGATCACCTTGTCCGCGGCGGGCGCCTCGGTCGGAATCTGGCCGAGCGCCGGACGAATCAACGGCAGCTGCGCGAGCGGGATCGTCGGGAACCGATCGAGGCCCGTCAGGTCCGGATCCGCGAGAATGGCGTCGAGCTGCGCGCCGAGTGCTTGCGCGGCCGACGGATCATGGACGAGCGCTGCGAGCTCGGCCTTCGCCATCTCGGAGAACGCGCCCGATTGCTGCAATCCGCGAACGAACGACTTCTGATCGACGCCGGGGCGCGTGCACTTCGCGGAGCACTGGACGCCGAGCTCGATCTCGCCGGTCGCCGGATCACCCACGCCGAGCGAATCGAACGTGCCGGCGATGATGCGATACACGCCCGGCTTCGCGAGCGTCACGTCGAGCTTCGCGCTGCGACCGTAACCGCTGTCGTCATCTTCCGCGACGACCTCGCCCGCACCGACGGCGAGGCGATCGCCGTTGTCGGCGAGCGGTCCTTCGACGATCACGTACGCGTCGGTGTCGCCCTTGCCCTTCACGTCGATCGATAGCTTCATGTCGCCGAACGATTCGACGCGATACGCAGGCACGCGAGACGCGAGCGCGATCGAGACCTTGCTACCGACGGGCGCGGGACCGGCTTCGACGAGCTCGAACGCACCATCGCCTTTGCCCGGCGTCCACTGTCCGGGCGCCTTGTCGTCCTCGGTCGCGCATGCGCCGAGGACCATCAGAAGTGCGAGGCTGATTCGGCGGAGGCGCATGCTCCGCGAGGTTGCAGCGCTCGTGCCCGATCGGCGACGAGTGGCAACGCGACGTTACCCGTGCTCGCAACTCGACTAGCCAGCGGATCGGTTCGTCACGCGGCGTGTCACGAGTCCGTGAATGTCAGATCGTAAAGATCGCCGCGCCCCAGGTGAAGCCCGCGCCGAATACGCTCGACAGGATTCGATCGCCCTTCTTCACGCGGCCCTCTTTGCGCCAGTGATCGATCGTGAGCGGGACCGTCGCCGCCGTCGTGTTCCCGTAGAACTGGATCGAGTTGAGGACCTTCTCGGGCGGAATCTTCGCGACTTCGACGACCTTCTCGTTGATCCGGAGGTTCGCCTGGTGCGGCACGAACCACTGGATGTCGTCCCACGTCATGCCCGTCTTCGCGAGCGCGGTATTCGTGGACATCACCATGCCGCGCACGGCATTCAAGAACACGCGCTTGCCATCCATCTGTGGATAGATCGAGATGTTCTGCTCCACATCGCGCGCGTCGTAGTCGACATACGGGCTCTTGTGGATCTCGAAGATCTTCAAGTACAGGCTCATCGCGCCGCTGCCATCCGCGTGCGCACTCGTGTACACGATGCCGCTCTTCGGATCGTCCGTGTCCGACGGTCCGAGCACCATCGCGCCCGCACCATCACCGAACAGCACCATCACGTCGCGACCGCGCGTCGTGTACTCGAGCGAGTGGCTGTGTAGCTCCGCACCCACGAGCAAGATCCGCTTGTACATGCCAGTGCGAATGAACGCGTCGGCCATCTGCATGCCGTACACGAACCCCGAGCACTGCTGACGAATGTCAAAGCACGGGCAGTTGTTGCTCGTGATCCCGAGCTTCTGCTGCAAGAACACTCCGGTCCCCGGGAAGTGAATGTCCGGCGACAACGTCCCCAAGATGATGCAGTCGATCTCTTTCGCATCGACGCCCGCATCCGCCAACGCGGCCTTCGACGCCGCGAGTGCGAGGTCACTCGTCGCGACGCTGCCGTCATTGGGCACGTACCGGCGCTCGTGAATCCCGGTCCGACGCTCGATCCACTCGTGGCTCGTCTCGGATTGCTGCGTCTCCTGACGAACGTGTTTGTCGTTGAGAAACGGAATCTCTTCGTTCTTGACGACGCGGTCCGGAACATAACTTCCGAGTCCCAGGACTTTCGTGCGGATCATGTGACGTGGATATGTCATGGGTACCCTTGACGACAAGGGCATCGGCCATCTGCTTCTCCACACTGGCGTTACGAAATGTGATCCGGCAGCCTGCGGCAGTGCGCATCCTCGTCGCGCTGGCCGGTGTTATCGCCGTCGCGGCGTGGACGTGGCCCGCACCTCCACGAACGCCGCGTTCGCTTCCCGGATGGACGAGCTACGACCGCTTCTGCGTCGCGTGTCACGGCTCCGACGGTGACGGCCTCGGTCCCGCGGCTCCGTATACCTGGAGCCGTCCGCGCTCGTTCGTCGCCGCCGAGTACAAGTGGCGCTCGACCGCGATCGGCGACGCTCCGACCGACGATGACCTCCGGACGACGATCCGGTTCGGCGCTCCGGGCACCTCGATGCACGCATTCGCGCTCGCGCCCTCGCAGATCGACGAGCTCGTCGATGTCGTGAGCGCATTCGCGCCCGCGCAGTCCCGTTCGAAGACGACGCGCATATCGCTAGGTGCACCGCCCGCGTCGAACGCGGAGAACGGCGCGGCGTTGTGGTCGCGTTTTGGCTGCGCGTCATGCCACGGCGAGAGCGGAAAGGGCGATGGGCCCGCCGCGGTCAAGCCACCGACCGCATCGAACCCCACCGCATCGAACCCCACCGCATCGAACCCCACCGCATCGAACCCCACCGCATCGAACCGGTCTGCGCGTTCCTCCTCGACGCCACCGAATGCGCCCTATGACCTGACGCGGTTCCCGGTGCGCCGGCCGCGCTCCTCCGATACCCCCGCGGCGCGGCGCGAGGCGATCGCGATGTCGATCGCCACGGGGCTCAGCGGCACCGCGATGCCCGCTTACTCGGGCACGCTGACCCACGCGCAGATCTGGGCGCTCGCGGATCACGTGCTCGCACTCGGCACGATGGGCGGCGCGTACGATGCTCGCGGCAAACGCGATCGCAGCGCGCTCGACGCTGCCTCGATCGAATTCGATCGCACCGCGAAGATCACTGCGGGCACGTGGCCGGGCCGCGGGCCCGAAGCTGTCGTGTTCGGACAGCCGATCGCACCGCAGGGTCCACCTCCGTCGACGTTGGCGCCGGCGCAGGCGAGCTTGAGCGCCAAGCAGTGCGGGCGATGCCACGCGAAGCAAGTCGGCGAGTGGACCGGATCGATCCACTCGCTAGCGGCCGGCCCGGGCTTGCTCGCTCAGATCGATCACGCGCTGTCCAAGCCGGAGGCTGCATCGTGTCGTCGGCGTCACGCGCCGCTCGCCGAGCAAGCGGATGACCTCGCGCTGCGCAGCGAGGGCATCCAGTGCGCGGGCTGTCACGTGCGGCAGTGGACACGGCATGGGCCACCGAATGTCTCGCCGAGCCTGCTGCCGCTGCCCGGCTATCCGCTGCAGACGATGGAGCTCTACGAGCGCGGCGACTTCTGCATGACGTGTCACCAGTTGCCGCCGAGGACCGCCGTGAACGGCAAGCCATTGCTCAATACGTACAAGGAGTGGCTCGAGGGGCCGTACATGAAGCGCGGTGTGCAGTGCCAGCATTGCCACATGCCGAATCGCGAGCACGCGTTCAAAGGCATTCACGATCGCGAGACGTTTCGTCAGGGCTTCGAGCTGTTCGCGCAGGCTGTCCGGAACGCGGACACCGTCACGGTGCTCGCGGAGATCGCCAACGTCGGCGCCGGGCACTACTTGCCGACAACGCCGACGCCCGCGGTGTACGTGACCATCGAGCTGCTCGACGACGGCAAGGTCGTCGCCTCGAGCGTGTACACGATCAAGCGCGGCATCTATTACGATGGGAAGGCGTGGCACGAGACGAGTGACACGCGCATCCCGCCGGGCGAGACACGCTCGATCGCGCGCGCGTGGAAGGTCCGAGCGACGCAGGCGCGCGTGACGATCGAGGTCCATCCCGATGCGTTCTACGAGACGATCTACGCGCAGCGGCTCCAGGGACAGATCAACGCCACGCAGGTCGTGCTGTATCGGAAGGCGCTCGCGACCGCGATCGGCCGGCGCTATGTCGCCGAGACCCGCACGTACGCGATATCGCAATAACTGGGGTCGGACCCCAGTTTCCGGCGTCCGACGGGCGGACACGACGAGGCGAAAACTGGGGTCGGACCCCAGTTTTGGGCGTCCGACGGGCGGACACGCGCCGCCCGTCGGACCTTGGGCCGAAGGCCACTCGCGGCCGAGGACGAGCAGCGTGAGTCCGCGTTGACGACTCGACCCGCTGTCAACACGCTGTCGTCGCGCCGTCGACGCACGATCGACGAGCACTTCCCGCATTGCGGGCGGCTCGAAGCGACCTCATCATGGGCCCACATGATTCTCGCGTGCACGGGGTGCGACAGCCGCTACGACGTCACCGGACATCAGAGCGGGCAGCAGTTCCGGTGTCGGTGCGGCACGGTGCTCGTGCTCGACGCGCGCATGGCCGAGGCCGCGGCAAGCCAAGTCGGATTGCTCACGTGCCCGCATTGCGGAGCGGGCGTCGCGCCGACCGCGAAGTCGTGTGACCACTGCGCGAGCGCGTTGCTGCTCAAGGCATGCCCGCGCTGCTTGTCGCGTGTGTTTCACGGACACAAGCACTGCCCCGAGTGCGGCACCGAGCTGGGCATCGCGGCGGTCGAGGCGGCGACGGCCGAGCGGATGTGTCCGCGCTGTCCGATCACGCCGATGCACGGGCGGCGCGTCGGCGACATGGTCATCGACGAGTGCAACAGCTGCCACGGCATCTTCCTCGATCACGTCGCCGTCCAACGCGTGGTGACGGATCGCCAGCAAGCGCGCGCGGACGCGATCATGGGAGCGCTGCCATCGCAGGCCGCGGTGTCACCGATCCCGGCGGCCGGGCAGAGGATGTACGTGAAGTGTCCGATCTGCGCGACGATCATGAATCGCCGGCTGTTCAGCGCGGGCTCGGGCGTGATCATCGACGTGTGTCGCGCGCACGGCGCGTTCTTCGACGCGGGCGAGCTGCCGCGCATCATCGAGTTCGTGATGAAGGGCGGCCTCGAACAGGCGCAGAAGAAAGAGATCGCGAAGCTCAAGGAGGATGCGAAGCGCGAGCAGCAGAACGCGCAGTTCGCACAGATGATGGCCGCGCGCTCGTCGACGTATGCGTTCGAGAACAACCGCCGCAACAACCACTCCTCGGGTGGCGCGTTGGTGGACCTGCTGTTCAATTTGTTCGGCTGATAGGGCCAAGCTATCAGTCGCATCGAAATGCGCGGTCTTCCGAGATCCCGCGGGCGGACCTATCGTCTTCGCATGTACAAGACGCCCTCGAACCTCTCCGAAGCCGCTCGCTCCACGATCGCGAATTCGCTCAACGAGCGCCTCGTCGACGGGATCGACCTCCACTCGCAGATCAAGGTCGCGCACTGGAACATCCGCGGCCCGCAGTTCCCGACGCTGCACCCACTGTTCGAGACGTTCGCGATCGCGCTCGCGAACCACAACGATGCGATCGCGGAGCGCACGGTCACCCTCGGGGGTCATGCACTCGGCACGGCTCGCCAGGTCGCGAAGGCGTCTCGCCTGCCCGACTACCCCGCGGAGCTGTCGAAGGACCTCGACCACGTGAAGGCGCTCGCGGACCGGATCGATGCCTACCTCGATGGCCTGCGCCAGACCCGCGCGCTCGTCGATCAGCAAGGCGACACGATCACCTTCGACCTGCTCGGCACGGTCGTCACCGAGTTCGAGAAGAACAACTGGTTCCTCCGCGCCACGCTCGCGTAACCCAGCCGCGCTACTGTCGGTGGGTGCATCGCCTCGCGCTGCTCTCGGTGATCGCGCTCGCGGCCTGTCCGCGCGCGCCGACGACGCCTCCGTCCATCCGCCCGCACGGGCCCGATCCCACGACGGTCACTCCGCCGTATAGCGGCACGAAGAAGCTCGTGGTGCTGCTGATCATCGATCAGCTTCCCGCCTGGGCGTTCGCGCAGAAGGCGCCGGCGATGAGCGCCGGGGTCGATCGCTTGCTGCGCGAGGGTGACTGGCACACCGGGCTCCATCCATCCCCGGCGACGCTCACGGCACCGGGGCACGCGCTGCTCGGTACGGGCGAGCCGCCGTATCACTCGGGCATCGTCGGAAACGAGTGGTTCGATCGCGCGACGAGCAAGATGGTGCAGAGCATCGAGGACGGCGACGGCAAGTCGACGAAGCGCCTGCGCGTACCGGGCCTGGGCGATGCGATCGCGGCCGCGAATAGCGGTGCGAAGGCCGTCGCGGTCAGCCTCAAGGACCGCGCCGCGCTGCTACCGCTCGGTCACGCGGGCACCGCGATCTGGTACGACAAGAAGCAGGTCGCGTTCGTCGCGAATCAGCCGCTCGCGTGGTTGTCCGCGTACAACAAGGCGCATCCGATCGCGTCGCTCCTGCAGGACGTGTGGACGCCGCTCGATCCCGCAAAGCTCGCCCAGCTCTCGGGCACCGTCGATGCGCAACCCGGCGAGGTCGGCGAGAAAGCGTTCGGCCCGACGTTCCCGCATTCGCTCGCGACGAACAAAGATCCCGCAGACGCGATCTTCACGGTCCCGCTCGGAAATCAGCTCGTGCTCGACACCGCGCTCGCGGCGATCGAGGGCGAGCAACTCGGCGCCGACGACAAGCCGGATCTATTGATCCTCAGTTTGTCCGCGCACGACTACGTGGGTCACGGATGGGGCCACGAGTCGTGGGAGAGCTGGGATATGTGGCTTCGCCTCGACACGGCGATCGGCGAGCTCCTCGGCGCGCTCGATGCCAAGGTCGGCAAGGGCGAGTGGGCGATGATCGTCACGAGCGATCACGGTGCGAGCCCGATGCCCGAGCGCATCCGTGGTGGGCGCATGACGCCGGAGGGTCTCCAGCAGATCGCGAATGACGCCGCGGCCACGGAGATCGGCGCCGGCACGTGGGTCGCGAGTGCGAAGTACCCGTTCGTGTTCCTCACGCCAGCGCTGTTCGCGAAGCCGCCGAAGGATCGCGCGAAGGCCGTGCATAAGATTCTGCTCGCATTGCGTGCGCACCCCGGCATCGCGATGGCCGATCGAGTGGAGTCCTTCGTCGGACAGTGCGACCAGCGCACCGGCGATGCGTTCGGCATTTGCATGATGCTCGATCCGGAGCGCGCCGGAGATCTGTTCTATCTACCGAGACCTGGCTGGATCTTGTCCGACGCGGACGAGCCGGTCGCGACCGCACACGGGTCGTGGAACCTGTACGACCGCGAGGTCCCCGTGATCATGTTGCCGTTCGGGCGAACGCCGCATGCACGTGCGACAGGTGCGTCGAACACCACCATCCAGATCGTCCGGATCGCCACCGTGCTCGCGGGATGGCTGGGTGTGACAGCGCCGACGAACTTGCCGCGCGATTCGCGATAGCGTGGATTCGTGCTCGGGTGTCTCTCGCTTGTCGTGCTCGTGCTCGGCGCATGCGGCTTCTCGATCAGTACCGGATCGCGCATCGACGCGATGGGCAGCGACGGCGCGAGCTCCGACGGAGAGGCACCGATAACGACGCGCCGACCGATGGTCCCGCGCCGGACATCACCACACTCCGTGCACCCTTAGACTTCGTGCGGCATCGGGCGGCGCGGCGCACGGAAGTAGCGCAGCGGCGAGTACGGCCCGAAGTTCGACACGCGCGACGTGTACAGGTCGGCGTAGTCGTTCACTTGCTCGCCGAACCGCGAGTTCTCGTTGCCCTCGCGCAAACACGATCCCCAGTGCGAGTTGTACGCGCGATCGATCCGCGCCTCGAGCGAGTCGACCTCGGCGTCCATCAGGCCCGCGCGATCGCGCAATGAATCCACGCTCGCGCGCGTGACGCGACGCTCGTCTTCGAGGCGAACGCGCAAGCTCGGCACGGTGCCTTCGTCATCGAGGAGGCGCTGGATCTTCTTGAGCCGCAGCGTCTGGTAATCGATCTCGCTCTCGAGGTTGCGATGGCGGCGATCGAGCAGCTCGAGATCCTGGATCTGCGCTTCGAGCCGGTCGCTGACGCTGATCTCGCGCTCGAGCTCCTGGAGCACCATGGCCGTGCGCCACATGTGCTGTTTGCGCAGGCGCAGGATGTCGCCGTAGATGTGGTCGCCGATATAGAGGACGTGATCACCTTTGATGCCCGTCATCTGCTCGAACGCGACGACGTTCCCGCCCTGATAGACCTTATCGCGCGAGAGGTGCTTGATCTCGCCGTTCGTCATCGGCTGCATCGTCTGCTGATCGACCTGCACGAACGGGCGCAGCTCGTTGAAGAACGCGGGCTTCGCGCCGCCGACGATGACGATGTCGAAGTAGTTGCGCCACGACGGGTACGCTTTGCGCTCGCCGTCGAGGAGGTAGCTCATGACGACGGTGGTGTAGTCGTAGAGCGAGTTGGTCAGCAGGAACAGCTTCTTGCCGGAGCTGCGGAACTTGTGCAGCGTCTCGCCGAGCAGCGGATCCTTGACGATGTAGCTCGCCAGGTCCGCCTTGATGACGGACTTGAGCGTGTCATCTCGATGCGCCTCGTCGATCGCGGTGCGGATGTCGCCGAACAACTTGTCGTAGTCGACGGCACCCGTGCGCTTCTCCGCCCAGTTCACCATCGTCGTGAACATCACGGCTTCGGGCAGGCCGAACAGCGTGTCGATCCATTCCCAGCGGTCGTCCGAGAGGTTGACCTTCTCGTGGCGATAGACCGCCCTGCGCTCGTCCTGCGAGAGCTCGCGGAAGCCGTGGTAACAGCGCCCGACGTAGCTGTGGCGGTCGAGCTTGAACACGTTGCCGAGCCTGCGATCCACCATCACGCCGCGGATCGCCCACTTGGGATCGTAGGTCAGGGAACGAATCTCTTCGGGGTAGCCGTGCTTCTCGATCAGCTTTCGCAGCGTTAGCTCGATCGACAGCTGCTCGAGCTTGTCCTGGTGGTACAGCGCGAGCGTGTAGTCCATGTCGAACCCGATCATCTCGATCGAGTCCATGCGGAGGTTCCGATTGCAGAACACTCGGTTCTTCCGCGGGACGTCGATCTCCGTCGTCGTCTCACCCAGCAGCTGCCCAAGCTGCGAGTCGAGATCGGGCACACCAGCGACCATTCGCGATCATTGTACCTGATAGAGTGGAGTCATGGCCGCGTCGCCACCTGCCTGGAACCGCACGAGTGACCCCTTTGCCGAGCTGATCAGCGCGGATGCCATCGCCGCGCGTGTCGCGGAGCTGGGTGCGCAGATCACCGCGGAGTACGCACCACTCGCAAAAGATAACGAAGTGGTCCTGATCGGCGTGCTGAAGGGCTCGGTGATCTTCCTGGCCGACCTGGCGCGTCATATCGCGCTGCCGATCTACATGGACTTCATCGGCATCAGCTCGTACGGCAATGCGACGGTGTCTTCCGGCGTCGTGCAGATCACACAGGACCTGTCGCGACCCATCGAGGGCAAGCACGTCATCGTCGTCGAGGACATCGTGGACACGGGCCACACCGTCCACTACCTGATGGAAAACCTCGGGACGCGGCGGCCCGCGAGCATCAAGCTCGCCTCGCTGCTGCACAAGCCCGAGCGCGCCGAGCGCGAGGTCAAGATCGACTACCTCGGCTTCACGATTCCCAACAAGTTCGTCGTCGGGTACGGCCTCGACGTCGCGCAGCAATACCGGAATCTGCCGTTCATCGGATTCGTCCAAGGAGCCTAGTGGGTCTCACCACCGACGCGCTGGAGAAGCTCCCTGCTGCGCTGTTCGAGATCGGAAAGCTGATCGGCTCCGACCTCGACCCGGGGATCCTTCTGTCGCGCATCGCGGAGCTCATCTGCCAGCTCATCGATGCCAAAGCGTGCTCGGTGATGCTTCTCGATGCCGATCGCAAGCGGCTGCTCGCGAAGGCCGCGTATGGCCTGCGCACCGAGCGCATGCACACGCTGTCGTTCGCCGTCGGTGAGGGCGTGGCGGGCTGGGTCGTGGAGCGCGGGACGCCGGCGCTGATCGACGATGTCGCGAACGACTCGCGCTACATCACGCTGCCCGCGAACCAGACGCCGATCGCGTCGATGATCTGCGTGCCGCTGATCGCGCGGGGCGAGCGCGTGGGCGTGGTCACCGCGACGAGCGAGAAGGCGTGCGCGTTCGACACGACGCACCTCGAGCTCGTGCGCTTCATCTCGACGACGATCGCGCTCGACATCGAGAACGTGCGCCTGCATCGCGTCGCGGTCACCGACCCGCTGACCGGTGCGTTCAACCGCGAGTTCTTGATGCAGCGCCTGCCGCAGGAGATCGAAGCGGCGGTCGATCGCGATCGGACGCTCAGCGTCGCGATGGTCGATGTCGATCACTTCAAGGCGGTCAACGACCAGTACGGTCACGGCGTGGGCGATGTGGTGCTCGCCGAGGTCGCGCGCCGTCTGCGCAGCGCGATCCGCACGGGTGACTTGCTCGTGCGCTACGGCGGCGAAGAGTTCCTCGTCGTGCTCCCGAAAGCAGACGCCGGTCGCGCGTGGGAGGTCGGCGAGCGCATGCGGCAGCGCGTGTGCGAGCGCGCGTTCGATATCGGCGACGGGCTCGCGTTGCTGCTGCGGATCTCCGTCGGGATCGCGCAGTGGCGGATCGACGAGCCGATGGCGGATCTGATCGATCGGGCGGACACGGCTCTGTACGGCGCGAAGGATCGGGGGCGTAATCGGGTCGAGGTCGCCCCGTGACGCGAGATGACGACAAGAAGGCACCGCGACGCGATCCGTTCGCGCCGCTGCCGCTGGCCGAGACGCTGACGGGAAAGACCGCGCGCGAGTCCGCATCGACGACCACGCCCGTCGCAACGCCGACAACCGAACCGGTCGCTATCCCGACGACGACCGCGGTCCCGACGACTTCCGCGGCCTCTGTCGCATCGATGCCCGCGCCGGTCGCAGCATCGACCACTGCGCCGACGACCGCATCGGCATCGACGACCGTGCTTGTCGAGCCGGCGGCACCACTACCACCGACGGCGTTCACCCCGCGTGTCACGGGCGAGCATGCAGCGCCCGTCGTTCCGTTCGACGCGTCCGCGTACGAACCCGAGCCGACCTCCGACGTGCCGGAGCCTGCCTATCGCGAACCGCCGGCCGAGCCTACGTATCAGCCACCGCCAGAGGAGCCCGCGTGGACGGAGGCCCCTGCCCTCGCCGCGCCCGCGCCCGCATCGATCGTCGTCGAGAACGAGCTGCGCGATGCGATCGGCGTGACCCAGATCCCCGATGACAAACCCGCGAAGAAGGCGAAGAAGAAGCGCGCGACCACCGACGATGGTGACGGCGATGGTGATCGTCCACGCAGCAAGCTGTGGATGCTCGCCGCGGCGCTCGCGGTGGTCCTCGGCGGAACGATCACCACGATGGTGCTCGTCGGTCGATCGAACAGCGAGCGCTTCCTCATCGCGTGCGAAGCGGATCGCGTCGTGCTCCTGCAGGGTCGCTCGTTCCCGCCGTGGGGCGAGAGCTCGCTCGAAGGCGCGGAGTGGAAGCCGCTGAAGATTCCGGCCGAGGCTCCGTGCGCACCGTTCGAGACGAACAACAAAGCCGAGCTCGCCGCGCGATTCGAGAAGATGCTCGAGGAGCGCGCGACCAAGCTCGTCGGTGGACGCGGCGGCAACTCGACCCCGACGTCGGCCTCGGGACCCGAGGATCCGGTGGCGAAGGTCGACGAAGCGGAGGCAGCGCTCAAGCAAGCGCTGCTCGTCGCGCGGTGGCTCGCCTCGGACAACGATCGGATCACGAAGCGCGAGGATCTCGAGCGGCTGCTCGGCGACGTCACGTACTGGCGCGCGTCCGCTCGGTTGCGCGCTGCCGCCGATGCGCTGACCGATGCCGCGAAGCAGTTCGACACCGCCGCGCTGCAGAAGCCACGCACGAACACGGACGCCCAAGGTTGGGCGATGCACGCGCGCCGGCTCGCCGATCAGCTGCGCGCGGGTCCGGGCGGCGAGAAGGACGCCGTCGCGTTCCCGCCGATGCCACCGTCGGAGACGCACACGTCGACAGCGCCGCCGGGCGTCGCGTTGCCCGTAGAGCCGCCGAAGGAAGGCAGCGCTGCCGAGCCTGCGCCAGCCGCGCCCGACGCCGGCGTGCCTACCGGCGGCGTTCTTCTCTGACCCCGCCCGGTCTCCCTCGCGGGCCCGAAGGGTCTGCGCGCGCGGACTCCGTCGGTCGCGGCACGATCGGCGCGCAGATGATCTCCACGATCTCGGCCAGCTCGTCGAGAGCTCGCAGCAGATCCTCGTCGGTCAACGCCACGTTTGCAGGCATGCGCATCCTCACTGCGCCAGGATCGTGAAGGTGACGCTGAAGTCGCACGCCGCGCCGAAACCGATCGCGGCGCACCCGACTCCGGTGCACGTGACATGTGCGTTCTGCGTGCCGGTCGCGCGCGTCGTCGACGAGAACGTGCCCTGCGCGGTGGCCGTGCCCGCGATCGAAGCGCCCGTGCCGATGTCGTAGTCGAGCGCGGCGCGGTTCGGACAGTTGAACGCCGAGCTCGCGAGCGAGCAATCGAACTCGCCGCTCCCGTCATTGGGGATCACGTGGAACCCGGTCGGTCCCGCGTTCGTGATGCCGAAGTTGCCGGCGAGCTGTCCGGTGTCGACGAGGCTCGGGCAGTTGTTCGACACGGTCGTGAAGTCCACGTAGTGCCAGACGCCATCGACGGGCACGTAGCTGCCTCCCGATCCGCTGCCCGAGCCACTGCCCGAGCCCGAGCCACTGCCGGAACCGGATCCGGAACCGCTGCCCGAGCCCATGCCGTCGTCGTCGCCCTGCCCGTCGGTGGCACAGGCAGCAACAGCGACGACCAGAACACAGCCAACCAAGCGAATGCGTGACATCGATTCCTCCAAGGACGGTGTGCTGGTTGTACGCACCTCCTCGGGAATCCCCGACATCAGCTCGACATCAGTTCGTCTCGCGCTTCGACGGCACCAGCATGAAGAAGTGACGGAGCGCGTAGTACGCGTCGGCGACGGGCCACGGCCACTCGCGCGCTAGCTTCTCGCCGGGCGGCCACGTGTGATTGTCGACGAGCATGTCGAGGCCGAGCTGCTCCTTGCCGTCGGTCGCGAGATAGGTGCGCGCCCAATGCACCTCGGGCGATAGGTTCGCTGCGAGGAGCTCGTGCTTGAGTGCCTCGAGGTACTCGCCGAGGTGCGGCGGTCCACCTTGGCTCCACATGCGGAGCACGTTGCCCAAACACGCATCGAAGTCGCCCCACGCTTCCCACTCGACCTGCTCGGCGCCAAGCTCCTTGCGATCCAGGGTCGCGAGCAACACGTGCAGCGTGCCACCCGTGAACTTCGTCATCGTGTCGCCGATGGCCGCATGGATCGTCGCGCCGAAGCCGCCGAACGATTCGATCAGCTCGCGTCCACCGACGTTCGCGACGACATCGAGCTGCAGCTGCACGCGGCCCTTCGTGATGCGCCCCGGAAACATGCGCGCGTGGAGCGACAGCGTCGAGTTGTGCGCGCGAACGAGGTCGTCGAGGACCTGCTGCGGCTCGGGATGCTCCGGCACGTCGCGCTCTACGATCGACATCACCGGCGGCGACAGCTCGAGATCCTCGGGCTTCGAACCGTGATGCAGCGCCTGGTTGACCGCGTCGACCTCGGAGCTCCGCAACCCGATGCGGTCGAGATCCGCGCGGCTCGCTTCGGTGCGCGCGAGCCGTTCCGCGGCGGCGAAGATCGGATCGTCGGCGAGCACGAGCTCGCGGTCGCCATCGAAGTACGTGGGTGCCACCGCGACGAGCCCGTCGAGGATGCGGCGACCGTACGCGAGCGGCAACATCAGTACGGCGCGCGCTGCGTGCGGGAGCCCCGCGTCCTCGAGGATCTGGACGAGCTCGCCATCGCCCACATCGGGGTTCGCGTGGAACGCCGCCAACGTCCAGCGAACGATGCCGATCGGATTCGCGGTCATTGCGTCATCGTACGCAAAACCTCGCGTCCTTGCTGCGGAGCGATCCCGCTCGCGATCTCGGTACGCCCGTTGCTTCGCACGTTCGAATGCGTATTCGATTCGATCGTGGAACGTTGGTGTTGGAAGCAGAGTCTGCGGACGAAGATCCCGCGCAGATTCCAGGAGCTACTCGCGATCAGGAGCAGCTCGCGTGGCGACTTCCAGCGCATCACTATGCATCGCTGATTGTCCGACTGGCGGACAAGCCCGTCCGAATATCGGACGAGACTCGCATCTCGCCGCTGTCCGGCACGTGGACGTTCCCCGCGCTGCGCTGGTACCAGAACGAAGCGCTCGCGAAGTGGGAAGCCGCCCGCCGTCGCGGCGTGCTCGCCCTTCCCACCGGGTCGGGCAAGACGCTCGCTGCCATCTCGGCGATCTCGCACCTCGCAGTGTCCACGCTCGTGCTCGTGCCCACGCGCGTCCTCCTCGATCAATGGGCGCGCACCCTCGCCGCAGCGTGGTCGTACCCGATCGGCCGCCTCGGCGATGGCGAGCACCAGGTCGCACCGATCACCGTCTCGACGTTCGCCTCCGCCATCTCGTGGGCACCACGCATCGGCGATCGCTTCGGCCTCGTCGTCGTCGACGAAGCACACCACCTCGGCTCCATGTGCCCGACCGAAGTTCTCGAGATGCTCGTCGCGCCGTACCGCCTCGGCCTCACCGCGACACCGCCCACCGAGCCCGCCACGAAAGAGCCACTCGCTCGGTTTCTCGGCCCCGTGGTCTATAGCTTGTCGATCGATGATCTCGCCGGCGACGCACTCTCCGAGTACCAGCTCGTCACCGTCCCGATCCGCCTGTCCCGCGACGAGCGCGCGCTCTATCGCGAACATCGCGCGCGCTTCACGTCCGTCTACGCCCCGTACATGCGCACGTCTCGCGGTGCCCCGTGGCACGAGTTCGTTCGTGATGCGCGCCAAACCCGCACCGGACGCGACGCCCTCGCCTCCTGGCGCACGTACCGCTCGATCCTGTCGTACCCGCGCGGCAAGCGCGCCGCGCTCCGCCAGCTGCTCGCGCTGCACCCGAACCAGCGCACGCTGATCTTCACGGGCGACAACGCGACCGCGTACGCGATCGCGCGCGAGCTCCTCGTCCAACCGATCACGCACGAGATCGGCAAGGCCGAGCGCGCCGACGCTCTCGCTCGCTTCCGCGCTGGCGACGTGCCGGTGCTCGTGTCCTCGCAAGTCCTCGATGAAGGCATCGATGTGCCCGACGCGGATGTCGCTATCGTCGTCGGTGGAACGTCGTCCGCGCGCCGCCACGTGCAGCGCATCGGTCGCGTGCTGCGCCCGCGCGATGGCAAGCACGCGCGCGTCTACGAGCTCGCCGTCGAAGACTCCACCGAGGTCGGATATGTCACCCGACGCCGCGCCGCGATGAGCGAAGCGGTGATCGGAGGTGCGCCGTGATCGCGCGCGACGAGCTGGACCTGATCGATACAGCGGCGGCCACCGATATCCGCCTGTACGACGCAGCTGACCTGCCGTGGATCACCATCGTGGTCGACCACGTCATGAGCTGCGTGGGCCAGCCCTGGCGCGTGTTGCGCGAGCGCCTCGACCACGCGCCGATCCGCGGAGCCCGCGTGGCAGCGATCGTGGGTGCGATGCGCCGCATGATGGACGGCCGTGCGCAGCGCACGAAGGTCGCGCGCAAGGTCCGCGCTGCGGTCCTCGGCCAACCCGCTCTCGACGACGATTCGCGCGTGCAGCGCCTCGCCAGAGCGGGAGACGAGCTCGGCATCGATCCGTCCGAGATCGAGAGCCTGTTGTGGATCGATCTCGCGGACGAACGACCGGTCACGTTACCGAGCGGTCGCCCCGACGAGACTCGGCTCGCCGCGTTCGCGAACCTGGATCGGATCCAGCGCGCATTGCGCCGCGCGAAGCACGTGCGCATCCACGCCTGGGGCAACGCGCACGCACTGATCCGCACCGCCGCGCGGTACGGGCTCCTCGTGCGCGTATCGACCGCGCCGCCCCGCGCTGCCCCGCGCGATGCGTTCGCCACACGCGATGCCCTCGCCGCACGCGATGCCGTCGCGACTCGCGACACCCAGACCATCATCGACATCGTCGGGCCGCTCTCGCTGTTCCACCAAACCAGCGTCTATGGCCGGTCGCTCGGTGCGGTCGTCCCGCAGTTGGCGGGCCTCGATCGCTTCATCGTCGAGATCGACGCTGACTTCGGTTACGGCATGGCCTCGCTACGCGTGACGTCACCGGCCATGTTGCCACCGGCGCCGGCGGCCGAGCGAGGGAAGCCGAGCATCGCGATGAAGATCACGAGCGCGATGGCCCGCCAGCGCGATGTCCTCGTCGAGCGCGATCCGTCACCGATCGCGAACGGACGCGACCGTCTGTTTCCCGATCTCGCGATCGAGATCGTCGGTGCGACGCCATCGTCGCGAAACGCGGCCAGCGACGGCGGTGCCGGCGAGCGGCAGGCCGGTGCTGGCGACAGCGAGCGCGAGCCGGACGTCGAAGACGATCGCGATCTCATCCCGGACCTCGCAGCGCTGCTCGCATCGCAGATGACGGCAGAGGCAGATCGCATCGTGTCTCGCGAGATCGTCGGCACGTTGCCGAACAACCAACCCGATCGATCGCGATGTTGGTTCGTCGAGGTCGTCGGCTTCGCGACCACCGAGTATCTGACCGCGAAGCTCGCACGCTACGAGGCGGCGGGGATCGAGCGCGTCGTGCTCGTCGTCGACGATACGCGCGCCACGGATCTCGCGAACGTGCGGCGCGTCGTGGCGTACAAGTCGCAGACGATCGCCGCGGACCTGCTCGCGATCATGCGAGAGGCACGGTGACGGCGCGTGCCCGTGGCTCGCGCTGTTGTTGGAGAAGCGTAGCCGCTGCGCTGGCTCAGCCGCCGCCGCTGGTGCCGATGGCAAGACGCGTGAGGCCGACCGTCTTCGCGCGTTCCATCAAGTTCACGACCTTGCCGTGCTGCACGCCTTTGTCGGCCTTGAGGACGACCTGCGTGTTCTTGTCGCGCGCGAAGGCCGCGCGGAACAGGTTGTCGAGCTCGGCGTCGGTCATCGCCTTCCCGCCGACGACGACGGGGCCGTTGATCGGGATCATCAGGACCAACGAGGCCTTCGACGGATCGATCTCTTGGGCCGCACCCGACGGCAGGTTGACCTTGATGCCCGAGCGCTTCTCGACCTCGGCTTGGGTCTCGTCCTGCTTCTGCTGCTTCTTCTCGACGTTGCGTTCGACCTGCACGGCGAGCGCGCTCACCATGAAGATGATCACCATCACGAGGAAGACGTCGGTCAGTGGGGTGATGTTGATCTCGGCGAAGATTCCATCTCCGCCTTCATCTCCCACGTCGCCGTCCGCGTCAGGCAGCTTCCCGAGAGCCATCGTCGTCGCCTTTGGTGCGCTTGGTTTCGGACTTGGTCTCGGGCTTGTCGCGGTCCGAGTCGGTGGGCTTGCTCTTGCGCGGCAGCGAATCCGACGGCGCCTCGAGGAGGAGCTCGAGGAACTCGTCGGTGAGGAGCTTCATCTCGGTGGCGATGCGGTTCGCGCGCTGGCTGAAGTAGTTGAACAGGATGACGGCTTCGACGGCGACGAGAATACCGGCGGCGGTCACGATGAGCGCCGACGAGATCGGGCCGGAGATTTCACCGAGCTTGACGGTCGACTCGGGATCGAGATCGTCCATCGCGGTCATGATGCCGACGACGGTGCCGAACAGACCGACGAACGGTGCGGTGGCGCCGACCGTACCGAGCATCCACAGCCGCGTCTTCAGGTCTTGATTGACCCGCATGCGCTCGCGGTGAACCGCGGTGACGACGTGCTCGGGCTTGGCTTTGCCGTGCTTGTCGAAGCCGACGAGGAACACGTCCGCGATCGGCGATGGGGAGTTCTCGCACGCCGTGCGTCCTGCTTCGAGAGCGCCGCGCGAGAGGGCCTTCGTGACGGTCTCGCCGAGCAGGCGGGCACGCGTGACAAAGTTCCACTGCGCGATCGCGCGTTCGATGCCGACCGCCAGGGCGATGATCGAGAACCCGACGACGACGTACATCGCGCCGCCGCCATGGCTCATCAGCTCCCAGATCGATTGCTTCATGCGAGGGTGCCTTGGATCAGTGATAGCACGCCCACTTGGCCGTGGGACCGTGAGCCTGACGCGAGGACATAGAGGTTAGAAATCAGGGGGCGAACGGCGCTCGGTAGCCGCCTCCATCGAAGTCTACAAACACCGGCGATGTGAACGCTTCCGCGAACACACCCTTGCCGACGAGTGCCGTGCGGATTTGTGCGGGATTGCCACTCATGATCGCGGGGCGCGTGGTGGCGTCGATGGCGCCCGCCCCGGTCAGGAGCGGGAAGATCGCGCGGTCGCCGCGGACCCGGAACACCAGGAACGCATCGGTGCCGGTGTGTCCCGCCCGCGTGACGATGTCGTTCGCGTCGAGCGTGACCGTCACCGTGGCTTCGTAGCGCTGGAATCCACCACCGCCCGACACGTTCTGCAGCTGGACGGTCATGGCCTCGGGGGCGATCGTCGCGCGCGTGCACGGGTCGGTCGCCATCAGCGACCCGAGCGTGCGGGTCGTCCAGCACTTGAGCGGGACGAGCGTGGTCTCTTCCTGTGCGTTGCGGAGGTTGTCGGGCGCGGTGTTGGCGAACACTTCGAGCGTGTCGAACTCGGCCCAATCTGGCGACGTGATCGTCACGTTCAGCGTGACCTGTCCATTGCCGCCGTTCGGCGTGAACACGCGGCCGAGCGCCGCCATGTTGTTGACCTGCACGTCGATGAACGGACCGTTCGTGACCACGATGTCGCGCGGCCGCGAATTCGTGCCGGTCTGCGTCGTGAGGATGTCCTCGACGATCGAGCCGCTCGACAGCGCTGTCGGAGAATCGTCGGTGACACGGACGTACGTGCGCGGCATGCCGACGGGGTCCGCGATCGTGTAGTGCGTGTCGCTGTTACCGGCGGGCGTGACGAACAGGCCGAGCGAGAGCATCGACAGCCAATCGCGCATCACGCGATCGAGCTTCTGGTTCTCGCGGACGCCGTCGCCGTTGGAGTCGGTCATCGAGAAGCCGTTCCACACCTCGAGGCCCGAGAACTGATCGTTCCACAGCGACTCGCCCGGCAGGCGCAGCCAATCGTTCGGCGTGCTCGCACCTTCGTAGTCGCCGAAGATGGTGCGGTTGCCGTAGTCGTACTTCACGTTCGCGCGCGTCCACGCGCCTTGGAACTCGGTGAAGCCGACCTCGCGTGGATGGTTGACCTGCACCATCCGCGCGCCGCGCTCGCGCATCGCCGCGAAGATCTCGCCCGGCACCATGCCGAAGCCTTCGCGACCGCGTGCCCAATCGACCGCGCCTTTGTTCGGCGAGTCCGCGACCTGCTCGATCGGCCACGCGTTGAAGTGGCCGTAGGAGAACGGCGTGACCTCGATGCCCGGGAACACGCGCAGGATCGCCGCGAGGCCCATCTGCTCGACGAGCGGCTGGAGGTCGCTCACGTAGTCGTGATCCGTCGCCGCGAACACTTCGGTGCCCGCCGAAACCGCGCTGCGAATGCGCTCGTCCGAGAGCACGTTCGAATCCGGCGAGCCGACCTGGTGCACGTGCCAGTCGCTCGACACGTACCCCGCCGCCGGGTTGACCTGGCGCAACGAGAACTGAAGCGACGCATCGCTGGTGCTGTTGAGCGCCTGCGAATCGATCGACCACTCGGTGCCGCGCGATGCGTACACGCGATAGGACCCATCGGCCGGCAGGAGCAGCGCGGGATCCGCGCCGTCACCGACATCGGTCGTCGTGCCACGAATCGAGTGCGCGAACTGCACGACGTCGCCGAGGCGGTCCGACGTCTCGAACACGCGCGCATCGGGGAATGCCGGATGATCGCCCACGACGAGCAGCCGGCCCGGGATGGGCGCATTCGTGGCGAAATCGAGGATCTGGTAGTCCACTTTGATCGGAGCCGGAATCGCGAGGTTGACGGATGCGGCCGCCGGGGCGACCTGGGACTTTCCAGCATTCTTGACCCACGCGCGCACGAGGAGGTTGCCCGCCGTCGACGCGATCTTTCCCGCGTAATGACCCGTCGCGTCGACATCGAGATACGAGATCACCCTGTCATCGGGGACACCGTTGTCGTCGTCATCGATCTCGCTCGGTTCCAGCGTGCCGTTGCCATTGCCATCGACGAACACGCCGACGCGCGCACCCACCGCCGGGGTTCCGTTGCTGTACATGACGGTGCCGCTGATGTCGGTCATCGCCTCGTCCTTGCGGAACACCTCGTCGACGTCGGCTGCATCCTTGCCGACGACGAGGTCGTAGCTCTGGAGATAGCCAGCGCCGGACTTCATGTGCAGGAAGTACGTCTCCTCGTCGAGGATATCGAGCAGCTTGTCGTTGCCGTCGAGCATGATCGACACGCCGGCGATCAACGCTTGGGTGTGCGTCGTCGGCGTCTCGTGGCGCGGGATCACGCCGTACGCGACGCCCGGGCCTTGATAAATGACGAAGTCGATCGGCTGCGGTTTGGACAGCGTCTGGATCGCCGCGATATCCGCGCGTTCGAAGCCACGCGAGTTCGTCCACGCGTCGGTGTACCCGCCGCTGTCGGCGATCGTTCCGAGCGGACCATCGACGGAATCCGGGCCCTTGTTGAACAACGAGTGATGGACTTGGAGCGAGTGCGATCCGGGCTCGAGGATGTACGTCGTCGCGCACTCGACACCGTCGGTGACGTCGGGATCGACGCCGGTGTCGACGCGGAACACACCGATCGCCTTGATGTTGATGAAGTCGTTGTTGCCGCTCGTGCCGATCGCGCGCAGCACGGCGGGCCCGCCCTTACTGCCATCGCGCACGATCTCCATCCGATCGGGCTCGCACGTGCGGCCGAGCTTGTAGATCAGCGCGAGCTCGCCGAAGTGATCGTCCACCGTTTGCCGCGTTCCGTCGGTGAGCACGGCGTCGACGACGTTGCCGCCCTGCGGGATCACGCCGATCACGCGCGTCGGTGCTTGCACGATAAACGTGACGACATCGTTCTTGATGAAGAAGTCGCCGACGATGCCACTCTGCGCGGGCCCGGTGACGAGCTGATTCGCATCGGTGACCTCGCCCGCACTCGCGCCCTGCGCGCTCCCGCCGGGGATCTCCGGGTAGTAGTCCGAGAGTCCTGCATCGTCGCCACACGCGGCTACGAGCAACAGGACGGTGACGGCCAGACGGCGAATCGGTCGCATCGACAGATGGTAATCGAAGCGATACTGTCACGAACACGATCGAAGGGGCCCATGTGCTCGGAACCACGTGGGGCTTGCCGAGGCCGGTGAAACTTGGTCCACTGCGCCGCGATGAGTCGAATGGTTGCGTGCGCGAAGCTGAAGGAGACCTTGCCCGGCCTCCCCTACAAGCCGTTCAACGATGCCCTGGGCCAACGCATCTACGACTCCATCTCCGCCCAGGCGTGGACCCAGTGGATCGAGCACTCGAAGAAGATCGTGAACGAGTACCGGCTCGATCTGACCCAGAAGAAGGCCCACGACGTCCTCAAGGAGCAATGCGAGGCGTTCCTGTTCGGCGATGGCCCGGCACTCAACCCGCCCGACTACGTTCCGGAATCCGAGAAGCACTGACGTGTGAAGGCGCTTTCGCGGCACCTGCCTCGCCTCGCGGCGCGCGTGCCGCACGTCGATCTCGGCCACTGGCCGACGCCGCTCGCGCCGCTGTCGATCGCGGGTCGCACGATCTGGGTCAAGCACGAGGGCGACGCGCATCCGGTCTACGGCGGAAACAAGCTGCGCACGCTCGAGGTCTGGTTCGGCCACGCGCGCGAGCGCGACGCGAAGCGCATCTGGGCGATCGGCGCGTACGGCTCGAACCACGTGATCGCGACGGTCCTCCACGCGCACACCGCCGGTCTCGACGCCGGCGCGATCCTGTTTCCGCAGCCCGCATCGTCATGGGCGATCGAGAACTGCGGCGCGATGATCGCGAGCGGCTGCCCGATCATCCGGCTGCGCTCCGTCGTCGAAGTTCCATTCCGCGGCTACGCACTCGCGCGGCGCGAGCGGACATCGCTCGTGATGCCGCCCGGCGGCGCGACCACCGTCGGCACGTTCGGCGCGCTCGCGGGCGCGTTCGAGCTCGCGGATCAGATCGCGGAGGGCATCGCTCCGCCGCCGCGCCGGATCGTCGTCGCGATCGGTAGCGCCTGCACCACCGCCGGCTTGCTCGCCGGACTCGCGCTCGCCCACGCGACCGGTGCCTGGCGCTGGCCCGCGCCGATCGTGCACGGCGTGCGCGTGACCCCGTGGCCCGTGACCTCGCGCGTGCGCGTCGCGAACCTCGCGCGCGCGACGCTCGATCGCGTCGCCGAGCTCGGCGGCCCTCGCGTCGCGATCTCGCTCGGCGAGCTGATCTCGCGGCTCGTCGTCGACGGACGCGAGCTCGGCCCCGGCTACGGCCATCCGACGCCGCAGAGCTCGCGCGCGATCGCAGCGTTGAACGGCGGACCGCGACTCGTCGACGCACGTGACACCGAGCCGCGACTCGTGGGTGATCACACGCGGGACAAGCGCCCGCGCCTCGATGGCGTGTACTCGGGCAAAGCGGCCGCGGCGCTGCTGCGACTGCATCGCGATGGCATCGCGCCGCTCCTGTTCTGGGCGACGAAAGCTACGACCGTGCTGCCACCGCCCTCACTGGACGCTCTACGCGCGACCGATCGCGAGCTCGCGCGATGGATGCGCGGATGACGTGCACCCGACGTGCGCGATCGAGCTAACGCAGCGAGAAGCGCGAACTAGCGGGACGAGTCGGTCGAGGTTGCCTTCGACGGCTGATCCGCAGCGCGCTTCGGCGCGGCAGGCTCGGCATTCTTGAGCTGCGACTTCTTCGCGCGCGATGCGCGAACTTCCGCATCCTTCTCGCGCTCGGTGTTGATGTACGCGATGCACTCCTTCACGGAGCGATCGGTCTCGACGTTCTGCGCGTAGTACGCGGGCGTGCGATTCGCGATCGAGAGGGCGATGCTCGCTGCGCGGCCACAGTTGTTCGCGCGCACCGCGGTGACGAGCGCCGCGTGCTGATCCTTCGCCCATGCGAGGTTCGGATCGTTCACGACCTTCTCTTTGGACTTCTGACCGTCGCGCGATGCGGTCGCGGTGTCGGTCGCGATCTCCTGGCGCGGAGCGTTCTTCGCCGGTGGAGGCGGCGAGGCGGGCGCACGCGGCCCCGCATTGCGCGGCGCTTGTGCGGTCGTGGCCGGCGCTGTCGTCGGCGCGGCTGCACCGGGTGCAACACCACCGCCGGACGCGCCTGCACGCCCGTCGGTGACGTAGCCTTGCTCGCGGGAACCGGCGATGGCGTCGTCGGTCGCGACGACTTGTCGCTCGGTGGAGATCTTGTTCGCCTTCTGTGCGGCGGCTTCCTGCGCTTGCTTCGCGAGCTTCTCTTCTGCCGGCGCGGGCTTCGGTTCGGGCTTGGCCGCGTCGAGGTCCTTGGGCATCGCGTCCTGACGACGGAGCTCGAGGCCTCGGTCCGGCTTCGTCTTCGACGCGAGCGAGTCACCGCCCTTGCGGTTGCTCGCATCGTAGAAGGCCGCGTTCGGATCGGACTCGGGCAGCGCTGGCTTGCCCCCTTCGTCCTTCTTGTCTTCGACTTGCGCCTTGTACTTGTCTTGGTTCTTGGCTTCGTTCTCACCGTCGGCGAGAGCGACTCGATATTGATCCGTGTTGCCGCCGAAGCCTGTCGCCGGAGCCGGCGCGGCAGTCGGTCGATCCACCGGCGTCTCCAACGCGACCGCAGGCGCGGTCTCCGTGTTCTTCGTCGTCTCGACGGTGGGAGTGTCCGCGAACTGCTTGTCCGAGTTGCGCGACACCAGCGAGGCGGCGCCGACCACGACGACGATCATCGCGGCCGCGGCCATCGCGGGATGCTGCACGAACGAGCGCACGAACCGCGCGAACCAGCCCTCGCCCTCGGGCGCCTTCTTGGGCGCGCGACGCGACGCCTCCTGCATCAGCAGGGCGGACACGGACTGCGGCGGCTCGTACTGGAACGCGAGGATGCGGCTCTGGTGGAGCACCTCGCGAGCCCGGGTCAGGTCATCGAGCGCCGTCCGGTCAGCCGGATGGGACTCGAGATGAGCCGCCAGGCTCTTCTCTTCAGCGGGCGTGAGCTCGCCGTAGAGGGCGCTGATGAGCAGCGCGTCGATGTCCTGGCGTTCGACCATGGATCCTGGGTCCTTATACTACGTGTGTATCAGCGGGGCGACGAGCGAACAGATGGGGGCGAAGGGGAAGCATTCCCAGCGCTTGGGCACTAACTTCGTGCTCAGCTCTTCGTCACCAGAAGCTCGATTTGTCGGTCGCTGATTACAGACGCAGGACGCGGGCCTTGGATCTAACGTGGTGCTGTATATGCACTGCGATCGCTGTCGCAGGCGCTAACGAATCGGAATTGTTCAGTCCTTATTCGGTTCGCAGGCCCAGTTGATCGAGTCGAGGACCCACGGGTCATCCCCGCAAACTGCGGCAGAAGCCTGCGCAGACTTCGTATCGACCGTCGGGAACTGCATCTTCGCTGCTCCGCGGTGCGTGCTGCGGCGCTTCTTCGAGTCCGGCGCACAGACGACGCGCCACGACACCGAGCAGTCGATCGGGATCGAGCACGTGCTCTTGATCGTGAGGTCCATCGCCTCCTCGCTCGTCTCCACCTGCTCGAACGAGGTGCAGTCATCGAGCGACTTCGTGCTTCCGGCACTCGAGTCCGAAGCAGTCACGAACGGGATAGCGATCATTGCAGCGAGGGCGCACGTCGCCCATCGCGCACCTGTCATGGAGCGCATAGAAATCCTCTCGGAACATGAGCGCGCTCGCGGTGAGCAAGCAGCGCTGTCGGGTTCAAGGCACTAGACAACGACCCGACGAGTTGGTTTCCGATTTTTCGCAGCGCGGAACTACCGCAGGCATGATGCCCAGATACATGCCGACGCCCGCGTCTTCGCCGAACCCTCTCGATGTCTTCCGCCCCGATGCCATGGCCGGCCATGTCGTCCTCGTCACCGGCGGTGGCACCGGCATCTGCCGCGGCATCGCGGCCGCCTACTCGCGGCTCGGCGCTGACGTCGCGATCGTCAGCCGCAAGCAAGACGTCCTCGACGCCACCGCGCGCGAGCTGTCCTCCGCCGCAGGCCGCGACGTGATCGGCATCGCCGCCGACGTTCGCGATCCCGACGCGATCAAGCGAGCGATCACCGCGACCGTCGCGAAGTTCGGCAAGCTCGACACGGTCGTCAACGGCGCCGCCGGTAACTTCCTCGCGCCCGCGGCAGCGCTCTCGCCGAACGGCTTCGCCACGGTGATCAACATCGATCTCCTCGGCACGTTCAACACGGCGCGCGCCGCGTTCGAAGAGCTGTGCAAGACGCGCGACGCATTGATCCTCAACATCAGCGCGACGCTCCACTATCACGGCACGCCGCTCCAGGTGCACGCCTCCGCCGCGAAGGCAGGCGTCGACGCGATCACGAAGAACCTCGCCGTCGAGTGGGGGCAGTTCGGGATCCGCGTGTGCGGCATCGCGCCGGGCCCGATCGCCGAGACCGAAGGCATGAAGCGACTCGCCCCCGGCGAGGTCACCCAGAAGATGACGGCCGCGATCCCCGCGGGGCGCTTCGGCGGCATCGACGAGATCGCCGCGGCGGCGGTGTTCTTGCGCTCGCGCGCTGCCGCGTACGTGACAGGGCACGTGCTCGTCGTGGACGGCGGCCACTGCGTCGCGACGCCGCCGCTCGGGATGAGCTTCCCGACGTGAGCGACGCGTCCATCGAGCCGACCGATGGCATCGTAAAGAAGACCGTCGCCGCGAAGAAGAAGACCGCCGCGAGGAAGAACCTGGCGAACAAACGCGTGTCGCGCGATCTGCGATCGAACGCATCGAACGATGGCCTCACGACGCAGATGCCCGCATCGAACGATGGCCTCGTCGCGGCCGATTCCCTCGCGCGAGTCGCGAAGAAGATCCGCGCGATGCCGAAACGCTCGGCGACGGCGACCGCCGAGTCCGCCGAAACGTCGCTCGCGCGGGTCGAGTGCGCGTTGCGCGGACCGTCGAGAACGGCGAAGGAGCGCGCCGATGACGCGTACGTCGTCGAGCGCGAGCCGTTCGATTTGCACCTGCCCGCGCGGCCCGTGAGCATCGAGATCGTCGGCGGCCGCGCGCACTACGATCGCGTCATCGCCGCCGTGCTGGCCGCGCATACGAGCGTGTGGATCGCGACCGCGAACGTGAAGGGCATGATGGTCGAAGGCGGTGCGCAGCCCGGCGCGCGGCGCTCGCGGAAGCGCGGCACGTACGTCTCGATGGTGTCGCGGTTGGACGAGCTCGCGGCGCGCGGTGTCGAGC
>Ga0154020_10001141_pt1 | contig 32755 bp, 24 predicted proteins | sample Klosneuvirus_201_FD_109709 | JGI IMG/M metagenome (GOLD analysis project Ga0154020, IMG submission 109709) | Active sludge microbial communities from wastewater, Klosterneuburg, Austria - Klosneuvirus_20160825_MG | ecosystem: Engineered > WWTP > Aerobic digester > Activated sludge | place...
CATTCAACTTCCCGCACAAGGCAAGCTGCTGATCACCCTGCAGTCGGAGACCCCCGGAAGCACTCCGGGGACGATCGAAGGGCTAATGACCTACACCACCAGCACGCTCGTCAACACGTGGAGCGGGCCTACCGGAACAGACAACGTGCCCAACACCAATGTGTTCGAGCAGACCTGCGCGGGCAATGCCAACGGTGGTATCTACTATCTGCGTATCCGAGCGACCGGGGCCTGCGACGTAAGCTACCGGATGACACTGACACTCGTAGCGCCCGCCTTCACCAATGACGCGGAACCGAATAACAGCACAAGCAGTGCGATCATCCTCCCCGAAACGCAGACCGCGGATGGGCAGCTGTATTTCCAACATGGCGATAATGTGGACATCTATCGTGCGAACCTGAGCAGTGACGGCGTTATGCACATTGCCATAGAGGCGGAGCACGCCGGTACGAGCACCACCGCTACCCTTCAATTGATCCTCTTCACCAGCAACAGCACCGTGCTGGAGACATGGAACGTGCCCGTAGGTGCGAATTCCATCCCGATCAGTACGGCATTGAGCAAGACGTGCAGGGGCAACACTGGTCCGTACTACCTCCAATTGACCTCCAACGACTGTGGCATATCGTACCAGTTCAGTTACTCGGTGACGCCGCCCCTCTTCGCGCAGGACATTGAGCCGAACAACAGCACATCGCAACCTATTCCGCTCCCTGAAACACAGACAGCGGAGGGGCACTTGAACTTCTATTTCGGTGACAACCTCGACATCTACCGCTTGAACCTGACGACCGACGGTGTGCTGCATGTTGCCTTCGAGGCCGAGCATGCCGGCGCCTCAACCGCGGAGACCATCCAAATTTATCTTTCGAACAGCGTCGGGACCATCCTGAAGACATGGACCGCGCCCGTGGGTGCGAACTCCATAGCCGTGAGCAGCACCCATGACATGACATGCCTCGGCACCGTGATCCCCTATTACCTATCCGTGGCGAGCAGTGCGTGCGGCGCTTCCTACCGCATGAGTTACACGATGACACCTCCGCTCTTCGCGAATGATGTGGAACCCAACGGTTCCACAGGACAGGCCATCGTATTGCCGCCATCCACGCAGACGACCGGAAGACTGAACTTCAATGCCGGAGAGAACAGTGATCTCTACCGGATCAACCTGCCGACCGATGGTGTGCTGAATGTGACGATAGAAGCGGAACACGCCGGCCTCTCCACCATCGAGACCGTCGCTGCGTACATCTCGGTAAGTACGGGCACAACGCTCGCCAGCTGGAATGCCGCAGTGGGGGCCAGCTCGAGCCCTACGATGACCTCGTTCAGCTTGAGCTGCCGTGGCACGAACAACCCTTACTATTTGACCTTAATCAGCAATGTATGCGGTGTTTCCTACCGCGTGAGCTGGACCGTGACAGCACCTGTCTATGCCAACGACCCGGAGCCCAATAACAGTACCCCCGGCACCCCGATGAACTTGAACGCTGGCGAACAGCAGGGGCATATCGGTTTCTACAACCTTGGGGACGCAGATTACTACGCGTTCACACATCCGGGCGGGCCCTGGTCGGTGACCGTCAGCGCCGAGCACGCGAATGCCGGGGAAGGGACCTTGAACATGATAGTCATCAACAATCCTGGCACACTGTTCGGCACCTTCACAGTGCCCGTCGGCGGCTCCTCCGCACCGCTCACGAACACCTTTACCATCCCCTCGCTCCCTGCGGGTTCGATCTACCGCTTGGTCTTTACGGAGGCCACTTGCGGCGTGAGCTATCGCATCCATTGCTACGATGATGACAACGACGGAACCTGCAACGCCTACGACCTGTGCGCAGGCGGACCGGAACCGGGAACGCCTTGTGATGACGGCACCGCATGCACCACAGGAGACGTGATCGATGCCAACTGTACCTGCATCGGAACGCCGGTGCTTGTGGACGATGGCGATCCCTGCACGCTTGACAGCTGCGATCCGATCAACGGTGTGAGCCATGTGTTCCAAGACAGTGACGGCGATGGTACGTGTGATGCGAACGACCTCTGCCCAGGCGGTCCGGAGCCCGGAACAGCTTGCAATGATGGAGATCCGAACACATCGGGTGACGTGATCCAAAGCAATTGTTCCTGCGCAGGTATTCTGGCCTGCACACCCGGTGCACCATGCAACGACTTCAATGCTTGCACCACAGGTGAAGTGTTCCAGAGCGATTGCCAATGTGCCGGCGGAACAGCTGTGGATCCCGATGACGGAGATCCCTGCACACTGGATAGCTGCGACCCGATCAACGGTGTTACCCATGTCTTCCAAGACAGCGATAGCGACGGCACTTGCGATGCGAACGACCTATGCCCAGGTGGCCCTGAGCCAGGAACCGCATGCAACGACAATGATCCAAATACTTCCGGAGATGTGATCCAAAGCGATTGCTCCTGTGCCGGTGTTCTGGCCTGCATTCCCGGTGCACCATGCAACGACTTCAATGCATGCACCACCGGTGAAGTGTTCCAAAGTGATTGCACCTGCGCTGGTGGAACGGCAGTGAATGCCGACGATGGCGACCCTTGCACGCTCGACAGCTGCGATCCGATAACCGGAGTTAGCAACCTGTTCCAAGATTCAGATGGTGACCTGACCTGCGATGTGAACGACGGCTGCCCCAACGACTACAACAAGATCGCACCCGGTGCCTGTGGTTGCGGTGTTCCGGATGAGGATAGTGATGCAGACACCATCGCGGATTGCATCGACACCTGCCCACTTGCCGTGGACGGTATTGCCAACTTCAATGTTGCCGAATGCAATTGCGACCCAGGTTACACCGCCCAAACTACACAGATGGGTAGCAATACCGTGATCACCAGTTGTGTATCCAACGGTGGTTGCAACAACGATATGGTGCTGGAATTCCAGACCGATGGAGCACCCGGCGAAACCACTTGGGAAGTGTTGGATGCGACCGGTACCAACGTAGTGGCAAACGGTGGACCATTGACATCGTCCAATACCGTGCAACTTCAGAATTTCTGCCTACCCGACGGCTGCTATCGGTTGCGCGTTTTGGACAACGCCGGGGATGGCATGAGCGGTGGCGGGTATACCTTGAAGACCTTGGTCGGTAACCAACGGGTGATCGACAACCGCAACAACTTCGCCAGCGGTGGCGTCAGCACCATTAGTGGTGGCGGTGAATTCTGCTTGCCCTTGGGTACCGATCGTATGATCCATGCGCACTGTGACAAGCTGGATTGGGTGAACTACAAATACCTAGTGGCAACGGAAAATACCGCCGTGAGCGCAGAATGGATCCCTAATGCATCCAATTACTATCAGGATGCGAACAGCGGTTACGAGTTCTGGATCTTCGACCCGAACGGAACGTACAGTTACCGCCGGTTCCGCAGCCACAATGTGAGCGATGGCAAGAGCCCCGCGAATGCCACTAGGGCATGCCACATGAAGATCAATGGATGGTACAACAGTGCCCTTACTCCACTGATCCCGCAACAGGTGATCATGAACGTACGCGTGCGTGGACGTGTGAATGGCACCAACATGGCATTCGGACCTGCGTGCCTCTTCCAACTCGATCAGGCTCGCGCAGCATGTCCGTTCAACAAACTGCTTAGTCTCCCCGGCGACCCTCGCAACAGCTGCGGCGCGACGAAGAATTTCGGGTCAGGGAACTTCGTTTACGCTACACCGTTCGCCGGCATACCGACCGTACCTGCATCGCAACTCCGGTACCAGTTCCGGTTCCGGAACGTTCCTGAGAACTTCGAAGTGATCCGTACGAGCAATACCTACATCTTGCCTCTGTATTGGACCGGACCAACCGCCTTGCAGTGTGGTGTGGAGTATACCGTTGATGTGCGTGTGAGCACCAATGGCGGAAATACTTGGTGCACGGACACGCCCGCACCTGCCGCACCCTTCCAGGCTTGGGGTGAGATCTGCACCCTCGCGATCGCACCGTGTGCCAGCAACATCGCGAGTGCATCTCCTGTTATCGGCGCGTACAACTATGCAACGTTGACACTGTACCCCAACCCGAACAACGGGGATCAACTGACCATTGCGCTTAGCGCAGTAGATGACGGTGTAAACACCGTGAGCGTGGACATCTTCGACCTTACGGGAAAGCGCATCACCGCGCGCACCGTTGCAACACAAGGGGGTTCCGTGAACGCGAAGTTGGACCTGAACAATGAGGTTGCCAACGGGATCTACCTAACACACATCACCGCTGGTAAAAAGACCTGGTCCGAGCGTTTGGTGATCCAACGTTGATGCACACTTAAGAGATCCGTCCCTCCCTTCGGGGTCCCGATCTGTTAGCCCCCGTTCTCTGCACAGAGAGCGGGGGTTCTTGGTTCTCGCCGAGTGCACGATCCGAACCGAAGTACCTTTACACCGTGCAAGAAAAGTCAACGCATTCCGAAGTGCCCATCGTCTTCTTTGATGGCTATTGTGGACTTTGCAACGGCTTCGTTGATCGACTGATCGTGTGGGACAAGCAACGTGCACTTCGCTTCGCGGCATTGCAGGGGATCACCGCTGGAGCCATGCTCCCGGCCCAATTGCGTGCAGACCTCGGAACAGTGGTTTTCGCTGTCGGTGATCGCACGTATACTCGCTCGTCCGCCGCTCTTCGGATACTTATGACCTTGGGTGGTGCTTGGAAATTGGTCGCGATAGTCTTGCTGGTGCCACCATTCATCCGCAATGTCGTTTACGACCTGATCGCACGGAATCGCTACCACTGGTTCGGGAAGCGTGATGCGTGCCGTATCCCTTCACCGGAAGAACGCGCCCTGTTCCTTCCCTGATCCATGAACGGGGATCAGGGAAGATGGCCGGGCAGGACCATGACGGCTATCGCAATTACCTTCGACCCCAACTCGCTTTGCATATGCTCCAACTAGAAGGCATCGTTAAACGTTTCGGCACATACACCGCGCTAAACGGGGTTACTATGGACGTGCCCACCGGCAAGGTGTTCGGATTGCTCGGCCCCAATGGCGCCGGCAAGACCACCTTGATCCGGATCATTACCCGGATCACCGGGGCCGACGAAGGGCGCGTGATGCTCGATGGCCGCGAAATGACCCGCGAAGATGTGGCACACCTGGGCTACCTGCCGGAGGAACGCGGTCTGTACAAGAAGATGAAAGTGGGCGAGCAAGCACTGTACCTCGCACGGTTGAAAGGACTCTCGAAAGCGGAAGCGAGCAAGAGGTTGAAGGTCTGGTTCGATCGCTGGGAAATGAGCGGATGGTGGAACAAGAAAGTGGAGGAACTGAGCAAGGGCATGGCCCAAAAGGTCCAATTCGTGACCACCGTGCTTCATGAGCCGAAGCTGCTCATCCTGGACGAACCGTTCAGCGGTTTCGACCCCATCAATGCAGAACTGATCCGTAGCGAGATCCTCCGTCTCCGTGACACCGGCACCACCATCATGCTGAGCACGCACGGTATGGCCAGCGTTGAGGAACTGTGCGACAATATCGGATTGATCGATAAGGCACGGCTGATGTTGCACGGCAACGTGGGCCAGATCCGCAGGGACTTTTCCACCAACACGTTCCGTATCGATTACAAAGGCACCAAAGTCGCTTTGGCGAACGCCCTTTCCTTCACCGGTGAATTGATCGATTGCGAAGAACGCGATGGACAGGGAACGGCGCGCGTACGTCTTGGAAAAGGCAGCAAGCTAAACGATGTACTTCGCCAACTCCTGCCAAGTGTTGAGCTGCTCGGTGTCCACGAGGAGATACCCAGCATGCACGATATTTTCATCAAGGTAGTGAGTGAGAAGGCTCCCGAAACTGTTACGCAAGGCATGACCGAATGAGGACGCTTACAGCCGCTTTTCTTCCTCATGACCGGGTACATCGGACCACTCGTTACCATACCCCTTCACCCTCTTTCAACCACCGACCGAGTTCCCTTTCCAAATGAACAAGATCCGGCTCATCATCTGGCGCGAATTCATTACGCGTGTTCGCAAACCCAGCTTCTTGATCATGACGATCCTGGGGCCCGTGCTCATTGCAGGGGGGATCCTCCTAACAGCCTACTTGGGCATGCAGGATGACAACGACGAACGGGTGCTGGTGATCGACCCAGCGCACGTGATCGCGAACAAACTGAAGAACGAGGACAATGTGACCTTTTTCGTGGACAACAACGTATGGGCCGATAGTGCTTTCAAGGAAAGTCCGTACTCGGTGATGGTCCAATTCAACGACGATGTGCTCAACGAACCGGTCGCCAATATCTACTACAAGGAGTTGCCCAGTTCCATGGTCCAACGCACGATCACCAACGAACTGGAAAAATCGATCGAGCTCGCGAAGTTGCGCGAAGGGAATATTGATGAAGAAGCTTACCGGCGCGTGCGAAAACAACTAAAGGTAAAGCTCTTCGACATTGAACAGACCGGTGAGGAATCCTTCGAACAAGAGCGCGCCATGGTTGGTTTCTTCTTCGGCTATTTCATGTTCATTTTCATCTTCATGTACGGTGTGCAAGTGATGCGCGGCGTTATGGAGGAGAAGCAGAGCCGTGTGGTGGAAGTGCTGATCAGCAGTGTAAAACCGTTCCAATTGATGATGGGGAAGATCATCGGGATCGCGCTGGTGGGATTTCTTCAATTCGTGCTCTGGATCGTGATCACTACCACCGTGGCAACCGTAGGGATCGCCACGCTGGCCCACGACAAATTCGATCCCGCAACACTTGCACAGAATGGTGTTACCGCTGAAATGGGCCAGCAGATCGTAGCAGAGGGCGGCTCGAACATGATCCAGGAGAGCTCCATCCTCAGCCTGATCGAACAGATCGACTTGCCTTACGTCCTTGCCGTTTTCCTCTTCTACTTCATCTGCGGTTATCTCTTGTACAGTTCCTTGCTCGCCGCCATTGGGAGTGCCGTGGACAATGAAGCCGACACGCAACAGTTCATGCTTCCCATCACCATTCCAATGGTCATCGCCATTTTGATCGCGCAAATGGGCGTACACAATCCGGGAAGTGCTGCGGTGTTGTGGTGCAGCTTCATCCCCTTTACCAGCCCTATCGTGATGATGGTGCGTGTGGCCATGGGCAACGCTCCTTTGTGGCAGTTGCTACTAAGCATGGCCATCCTAGTGGCTACGTTCATCGGCACCACGTGGTTGGCCGGGCGCATCTATCGCACCGGTATCCTCATGTACGGCAAGAAGACCAGCTGGAAGGAATTGGGGAGGTGGTTGACGTATAAGGGCTAGGGCCTCACCCCTGCCCCTCTAAAGGCCTCTTCCGATGAGTTGTTGCGCATGCATTACCACCGGAAGGATCTTCGTTGGTCTCGTACATTTAATAGGATGAGGGTTGAGAGGTTGAGCGTTTAACAATTTCATCAAACCTTGTCCAGTGGTTTGAGCGTCATGGGATTCAACCTTTTTCAACATCTCAACAAAATTCAACCTCTCGATGCTCTCTTACGCCGTCATCGACCTTGGCACCAACACGTTCAACCTGCTCGTGTTCGAACAGGTCACCGAAGGGATCCGCATGATCCACAGCGAAGAAGTTCCGGTGTTCTTGGGGAAGGATGGTATCGAAAAAGGATTGCTCGCCGATGCAGCGATACAGCGCGGACTTGCTGCCCTGCAGTTGTTGAAGGAGCGAGCCAGCGGGTACGGTGCAACGTCGTGCAAAGGCTTTGGAACCTCGGCCCTCCGCAGTGCGAAGAATGCTGAGGCGATCATTGGTCCGGCCGCTGATATGGGCATCCACATCAGCATCATACCCGGTGGCGAAGAGGCCGATCTGATCCTCGCAGGTGTGCGACAAGCTGTGCAGTTCACGGGCAAACCGGCTTTGGTGATGGACATCGGAGGCGGTAGTATCGAGTTCATCCTGGCCACGGAAAAGGCATTGATGTGGAAACATAGTTTCGAGCTCGGCGTTACCCGTTTACGTGAGCGTATCCCGACCAGCGAACCGATCACCGTGGATGAAGAAGCACGCATTGCAGCGCACCTTGATGATCGCTTGGAGCCGCTCTACGCGATCATTGAACGGCACGAACCACATCTGCTGATCGGCAGCGCGGGCAGCTTCGATACCTTGGCTGCGATCGTCGCTGCGACACGTGATCAACCGCTCGACCCAACAGCCTTGAGCCTGCCCTTCTCCGCCATGGAATTCGATGCGATCAACGATCGGCTCTTGCGCATGGATCGCGAAGAACGCCTAGCCGTGCCCGGGCTTCCAGAGCACCGCGTGGACACCTTGCCCTACGCGCTGATCGCGATCGAACGTGTGCTCTCCGCCGGTGCTATCCGTGACCTTGCATGGAGCAAGTATGCGTTGAAGGAAGGAGCCGCTTTGCGGATGATGCAGGCCTCTTAAGGCAATTGCTCGACCCGTGTCGCCGAAGCCACACTACCGCCGATCGTTTGCAGGATCACATCACGATCGTTGCTGATGCCAGTGTAACTGATGGTGCCGTTCATGTTCACGTCCAACGGGCTGTAAACATTGGTAACGGTGTTCGTGGCTATGCTGCCGCCGATCGCTACCAGGATGGGATCGCGATCATTCAAGCTACCGGTGTACTTGACCACTCCATCTGCGTTAACGTCGCCGGGCCAAATCACCATCGTGCCATTGATGTTGTGTTGGGCGTTGGTGCCGTATGTCGCCGTAGCAGGATCGGTAAAGTCGATGGTGGTGGTTGTGGAAGAAAGAGACACTCCTGCGGCCGTCATCACCCCGAGGTGGTTTCGGTGCCGAACGGCGATGCAGTAGGAACCGGGCCCTGCATCGAAGGGGATGGGTGAAACGCCATCGAAGCCCACCACGTCGCCATCGCGCTGCACCAATGCGGTGCGTGTGGCGAGCACCGAGTAGGGCGCAGTTGGCTGACGCAAATCCACCAGCACCCAATCGCAAATGGCATTCGCACCGCTCGGTGCCAGCACCCCGAAGGAGGCCGCCACGGAAGTGCCTCCCGAAGTGAGGATATAGCCAAGTCCCGTATACGGTTCCATAGTCGGGAGCAGGTTGCCGGCGCGCAAGGCATCCGTCATGAGCTGCGTGTTCTGGTCGTATGGGCCATCCAAGAGGACCTTGGGCGATACGAGCAGTCGTTGAGTACAGGGCGTCCCCGTCGTATACAGCTGTTGTACCTCCCCTGCCGTCAGCTCGCGCCGGTGGAAAGCCAAGTCGTCCAACGAACCGTGGAGGAAGAAATTCGGAAGGTAAAAACCACCGATGTATAAGGTGCGGTTCAGGTCGGTGATGCCACCCGCGTGCGCCTCGAAGTCGAAGAGCGCGCCGTTCTTGTAGATCTTCATGCTGTTGGAGGTGGCACTGGAAGTAACAACGTAGTGCTCCCACTCCTGGTGCAACGGATAGCCGGTATAATAACAACTGCCCGAACCGTTGTAGGCGCCAAAGGTCCAGGAGAAATCGTTGGAACCCGTGTGGAAGTAATGTGGGCTCACGAGCAATCGGTCGCTGCTGATATCGGGCCAAGCCCACACGATCAAGTTGCCCTTGCTTTCCACCGCCTTCACCCAAAAGCTGATGCTGAGCTCGTTACTGATGGCCCACGTGTTGAGGTCAGTGATGTCGATGTGGTCATCCACCCCGTCGAAGGCGTAAGCGGCGTTCGGCACACCGTAGCGATCGGTGGTAGGCAGCGGGCCTGCGAGGGTACCGTGGTGGCCGTTACCGGAAGCGTCGTTGGGAGAGTTGTTGAAGGGATAGCAGGCGATGAGGCCATCGTTCAAGCTGCTGCCCGCCGTGGTGAAACCACCTATCGTGGAATACGCGGACGAGTCCACACTGCAATTCGTTTTCACTTGGAACGCATACTTGGTCCATGGCGCGAGCCCCGAAAGCGCGTAGCTGGTGCCCAATATGGGCGATACCGTATTCCATACACCGGATGCCACGGGCTTCCATTGGAGCTTGTAAGAGTTCGCGTTTGCGATGGGACCCCAATTCAGCTGTGCCGACGTGGAGGTGATGCTCGAGCTCGGTGCTATGAAGACAGGTCCACAGGCCGCAGTCGTGCACGTGATCGCGCATGGAGCGGCGCCGATCGAATTGAGGATCACCGCCAGCGGCTGCGGCCCGAAGCCGTTGTTGAAGTTGACGCCCACCGCGTTCAGGTGGCAGTAGCTCATGATGGTACCACCCGATGGGGGAATGGGACCAGTAGCACAGGTGTTGCCTTCTGTGTAGCCTGCTGTTGGTCCGCAGCCGTCGATCTGCGTGTTGTTGCCGTTCCATGCGCAGGCGTGCGTGTGGTTGCTCCCCAGCAAATGGCCTTGTTCATGGGTGACCACCTGCACGCTCCAGGAGTAGGTGGGAATGTTCAGGAAGGAGGTGGTCACATTGCTGTAGCACATCGAATTGTCGTTGTCGCTGTTGCACAACCCAGCGAGGCTGGCCGCACGTCCGCCGCCGCCGGTGAGACCGATCAGGTGCGCGAGGTCGCCATTGAAAGCGTTGCGCGTGTTCTGGAAATACGTCAGCTGCTCCAGCATGGTGGTGCCGGTATAGGGGCTGGCCACATCCCACACGTACACCTGGTTCAGTAACACGCTTATCCCGTCGTTCAGGTAGAGCGCGGCGCTCTGGTTAAAAAGTGCGGTGACGTAGTTCACGGTGTTCACCATGCCTCCCTTCGCCACGTAGATGTCGTTGTTCACCTCCCAATAGAAGCGCACACACTTCACCGAACGGTCGCCCTCTTCGATGTTGGCTTGATCTTCCGTGTATCCTTGCGGATCTTCCTCAGTATCGCAGGCGAAGTTGAAATGGGTTCGCAGGTCCTCAGCCGCGTAATAGATATGTTCACGGCGACCTTCCATCGGCCCGATCACATGGTCGCCGTGGCCGTCGTTCACGAGGCCCATCACCTGCCCTGGGAAGATGCTGATGGCCGCGAACGTGTTCGGGTCCTCGTTCACGATGCCCACGTAGTGCGATCCGTTGGGCACATCCACCGGTCGGCCAGTGCTCGCGGCGATCACCTGGAACTCATCGGTCAAGGGCTTCGAAGCCACCAGCCGCAGACGCAGTTCACCTTGGCGTGTGGGCAGGATCAACATGAACGCGGAAGGTGCCGCCTCCATGAGCCCATTGAGCTCAGCATCGTCAAGGGCGAACATCGAAGCGGACGGCGCCAAGATGCCCGTGGCCTTGTCCACCGGCTGCGGCGTGAATGGGCGGTAGGTCGGCAGGGCACGATCCTGTGCGGCCGAACGCACCAAGGCCGCAATACCATGGCCTGCATTGGTTTGGGCCGAAGCGCTCACCGCAAACGCGGCGACGCTACAAAGCAGGAGGCGCAACAGGATGCGAAAAGAACCGTTTGGGGCCATGGTGATCGCCTTCCACTTGGATGTGGTGCCCTGCGATGAATGGAAGACGCGGGAACCGATCCAGGTTGCCCCGAGGGCTCTAGCAATTGTGGCCTTCGTATATCGTTTGGCGCGCTGCTCATATAGTTAATGAGGCTTACGTAGCGTTCGTTGCCGAAGCAGAGGCCGGGCGTGGAAAGCCGTCCTCAAAGCCTCTGCTGCACCGCCGCCGCTGAAGCCACCCCAAATCCTACAGCTTGCTGGATCGCATCGCGATCGTTACCCATGCCAATACGTCTGACCCTGCCGTTCATTCTGATCTCGTTTGTTGCATTCAAGCAAGCAGTTGACCTTTCTAATATCCTACCGACCAGTAGACCCTGGAGGCGGACCAATTGCTCGGAATCCCTCAACACTTCGCGTTATCTTCAAGGTAATTCAAATGGATGATGCGCTGATCATTGGGCTGGCATCACCATCTTTGCCCTCTATCCTTTCCTCACCGAGTTATGGCCAAAATACTGGTAATAGACGACGAAAAAGCGATCCGCTTCGCACTGAAGGAGATCCTGGAGCACGAGAAACACAGCGTGGAAGAAGCTGAGGATGGAGCAGCCGGTCTGGCCGCCGCCAAGAAGACCAAATTCGACTTGGTGCTATGCGACATCAAGATGCCGAAGATGGACGGGATCGAAGTGCTGGAAAAGCTGCAGGCCATGGATCCCGACCTGCCCGTGGTGATGATCAGTGGACACGGATCCATTGATACCGCTGTGGATGCACTGAAGAAAGGAGCCTTCGACTTCATCCAGAAACCACCCGACATCAATCGTATTTTGGTGAGCGTGCGCAATGCACTGGACCGTGGTGATCTGGTGAAGGAGACCAAAGTGCTCCGCACCAAAGTCGGCAAGACCAAGGACAACGGTGTGCATATGGTGGGCGGGTCCAAAGCCCTGCAAGCGATCAGGGACATGATCGAGAAGGTGGCCCCTAGCGATGCCCGCGTGCTAATAACCGGCGGGAACGGTGCCGGTAAGGAGGGCGTGGCACGCTTGATCCACGAGAAAAGTACACGTGCCCAAGGTGCTTTCATTGAAGTGAACTGCGCTGCGATCCCCGGTGAACTGATCGAGAGTGAATTGTTCGGGCACATGAAAGGCAGTTTCACCAGTGCGATCAAGGACCGCAAAGGCAAATTCGAACTGGCATCAGGAGGCACTTTGTTCCTGGACGAAATCGGCGATATGAGCCTGGCCGCACAAGCCAAAGTGCTCCGCGCCCTGCAAGAAAGCCGGATCACCCCGGTAGGTGGAGACAAGGATGTAAAAGTGGATGTTCGCGTCGTGGCCGCCACGAACAAGGATGTGAAAAAGGAGATCGCAGAAGGCCGTTTTCGTGAAGACCTTTACCACCGCCTAAGCGTGATCCCGATCCATGTACCCAGCCTGAGCGAACGCACTGAGGACATTCCCGAGCTGGCCGAGCATTTCATCGCCACGGTGTGCGGGGAACAAGGCATAGCTCCGAAGAAGATCGCCGATAAGGCCCTTAAAGAGTTGCAAAAGCTGCCCTGGACCGGAAACGTGCGTGAACTGCGCAATGTTATCGAGCGTTTGGTTATCCTAAGTGGAAAAGAGATCACCGAAGCTGATGTGAAGACATTCGCCATTCCCCGGACCTAGGACCACATCGGAACTTTTATCATTGAACTAGTTGTTCGCTTATGGTGCGACCGGTCTTACCGACTGGGAATACCAAGCCATGGAACACCTTTTTATACGCGATCCATCACCCTGATATTCAAATGGTTAACCACATCTGAAGGCAAACCATTTGTACTGATCCGTCGATCTTAACATGCTTTTGGGCGAAACCCATGGACAATGATCGGAAATGGCTAGGTTGATTAGGCAACCTTCGCCTTAGATACTCGTCTCCAGAGGAGGAACCACCCACGGACTGCAATCCGTGAAAACACTAAACCAGCTTGCCATGCACTACCTAATGGACCTTCACGATTTCTTCTATCACAAGATGGGGAACGCCCTGTACTATGCGTTGATCTTCTTGGCGATCATCGGCATAGTGGGCCAATGGCGGCTTTATGAAAAGGCAGGCCAGCCGGGTTTCGCGGCGATCGTGCCTTTCTGGAACGTGATCGTTTTCCTGAAGATCGTTGGACGACCAGCCAGCCACGCTTGGTTGTTCCTCGTGCCGATCTGGGGCCAGTTCTATTTCATGCCCAAAGTGTGGATCGAGATCTGTCGTGCTTTCGGAAAGAACTCCTTGTTGGACCACGTGCTTGTCATCCTGCTCAATGGCCTGTACATCCTCAACCTCGGCTTGAGCTACGAGGCCAAGTATCGTGGACCGGTCTACGGCAGCCATATACCCACTCCTCCCCGGCCTTTGGCGCATCGCACGGCGGTGGCCTGATCCCTTCCTTTTCCAAAATCGAAAAGCCCCGATCCGTCGGGGCTTTTCATTTGTCATATCTCAGCGTTCTCTCAGTCTATCGACGAACTCTGTCATTCAACTCTACCCGGTCCTTCATCCCAATAGTTCCATGGCTTTCGCTAACGCTTCGCCCATGCCGCCGGGCTCCTTACCACCAGCTGTTGCGAAATCCGGCTGACCACCTCCCCCACCTTTGATCATTGGGCTGATCTGTTTGATGATGTCAACGGCTTTTAGACCGCTCTTCTCCATGGCCCCTTTCCCAAGCGAAACGGCCAACATGGGTTTAGCGTCCAACACTGATCCGGCAATGAATGCCAGGTCCGGATGTTGTTCGCGCAATTGATAGCCGAGGTCCTTCAGGCTTTGTGCATCCAGATCCAAGCGTTCCACCAGGAATTGCATGCCTTTGGAATTTGTACTTGCTCGTGCCGGAAGTTCGTTCGCTAATGCTTTCACTTTTTCCTTCGCAGCCTTCTCCACTTCCTTGATCAAGGCCGCGTTCTGTTCAACCAATTTCTGCACGGCTTGCACGGGATCCGCAGGGTTCTTCAACAGTGCGTTGATCGCTTCCAGTGTTTCCAATTTGCCGTTCATCATGCGTTCAGCTTCCACGCTGGTTACGGCTTCGATCCGGCGAATGCCCGCTGCCAATGCTCCTTCACTAACAATGCGGAAAGGCCCGATAACACCCGTCCTTGGCACGTGCGTTCCACCACACAATTCCACGCTCGGTCCGAATTTCACTACACGTACTTCGTTGCCGTACTTCTCACCGAAGAGTGCCATTGCACCCATCTTCTTTGCTTCTTCAATAGGCACATTTCGCTTGTCATCGAAGGTGATGTCTTCCGCGATCAGCGCATTCACTTCGCGTTCGATGTTCGCTAATTCCTCTGGGGAAACTTTGGCGAAATGACTGATGTCGAAACGCAAACGATCCGGTGCCACGAGAGATCCTTTCTGTTCCACATGCGTGCCCAACTGCTTGCGCAACACATGGTGCAACAAGTGCGTGGCCGTGTGGTTGCGCATGGTGAGGTTGCGCCGCGTGCCATCCACTTGCGCAGTGATCGGCGCGCTTGGGTCCTTCGGAAGTGACTTCGTGAAATGCACGATCAATTGATTCTCGCGCTTGGTGTCCAGCACTTCGATCCTTTCTTCGCCTTGGATGAACCAGCCTTGATCACCGACCTGTCCACCACCTTCGGGATAGAACGGAGTGCGGTCCAACACGAGCTGATACTGGTCGCCGCCTTTACCGGAAACCTTTCTGTAGCGCAGGATCTTGGCGGATGAAGTGAGTTCATCATAACCAACGAATTCTGTTTCGCCTTTTGCGAGTTCCATCCAATCGCCGGTTGTCACGGTGGTGGCTGCACGGGACCGATCCTTTTGTTTCTGAAGAAGTCGTTGGAACTCGTCCATGTCAACCCACAACCCTTTCTCTTTCGCCAGAAGCTGCGTAAGGTCGATGGGGAAGCCGAATGTGTCGTAAAGCTCGAAAGCGAATTCACCCGTTACCGTTCTAAAATCCGTCTTCGTAACCCCGACGTGGTCTCCTCCCTTGGTGATCTTCTCACTCACCTCACGGCCATAGGACTCGAACCGTTTAATGCCTTGTTCCAACGTTCGCAGGAAGGATCTTTCTTCTTCCAACATCACGTTGGAGACAATGTCCTGCTGCTTTTTCAACTCGGGGAACTGCGATCCCATTTGCTTCGCTAGCACAGCAACAAGATCATGCATGAATGGCTCGTTGAAGCCCAAGAAACTGTAACCGTAACGTACAGCACGACGCAATATCCGGCGGATCACATAACCTGCTCCGGTGTTGCTTGGCAGTTGTCCATCGGCAATAGCGAAGCTGATCGCGCGCAAATGGTCGGCGATCACGCGCATGGCGATGTCAGCCTTCTCTTCCTTGTCGTATTGCTTGCCGGCAGCTTTTGCGATCGCTTGGATCAGCGGCTGGAACACATCCGTGTCGTAGTTGCTGCGTTTGCCTTGCAGCACCATGCACAACCGTTCGAAGCCCATGCCGGTGTCCACGTGTTGTGCAGGCAGCGTGTGCAAGGAGCCATCGCTCTTGCGTTCGAATTGCATGAACACATTGTTCCAGATCTCGATCACGTGCGGGTTGTCACTGTTCACCAATTCCGAGCCTGGCTTCAATTCCTTTTCGTCTTCACCGCGCACGTCCACATGGATCTCAGTGCAAGGGCCACAGGGACCGGTGTCGCCCATTTCCCAAAAGTTGTCCTTGCGTCCGAACGGCAGGATCCGTTCATCAGGCAAGTATTTCCGCCAGAGGTCGCGCGTTTCTTCGTCGGCTGGGAGGCCATCATTTTTATCACCACCGAAGTAGGTAACGTACAGCTTCTTCGTGTCGATCTTGTAGGTGTCCACGAGCAATTCCCAAGCCCATTGGATCGCTTCCTTCTTGAAGTAATCGCCAAAGCTCCAGTTGCCGAGCATCTCGAACATGGTGTGGTGGTAGGTGTCCATGCCCACTTCTTCCAAGTCGTTGTGCTTGCCACTTACACGGAGGCATTTCTGGGTGTCGGCGATCCGCTTGTCAGTTGCTGGGCGATTGCCGAGGAACAGGTCCTTGAACTGGTTCATGCCCGCATTGGTGAACATGAGCGTGGGATCATCCTTCACCACCATGGGGGCGCTTGGGACTATGGCATGACCGTGCTTCTTGAAGTGGTCGAGGAAGGTTTGGCGGATCTGTTGGGACGTGAGCATATGATCAGAAAGGTCTCCCGCATAACGTTAACGGGGCCGTAAAGGTCGCACTACAGCCCGGATCCGTGAAAGTGCGGAAGGCGATTATCTTCGCCGTCCACCCGATGCCGGAGCAGAAATACCGTTTCAACCCCAAGACGCTCAATTTCGAGCGGATCCGGCTCAGTGCGTGGCAGAAAACGAAGCGGACCCTACTTATGTTGACCCCGGGATTGATGGTCGGCATAATGGGCATCTTTCTGGTCTACCAATTCGTGGACTCGCCGAAGGAAGCAGCCTTCCGCAGGGAGAACCAACAATTGGTGTTGCAGTATGAAATGCTCAACAAGCAGCTGGGCGAAGTGGAACGCGTAATGGGGGATGTGCGCCGCCGCGATGACAATATCTACCGCGTGATCTTCGAAGCCGACCCCTTGCCCGAGACCATGCGACAAGCCGGTGCTGGTGGCGTTGACCGCTATAAGAACCTCAGCAGTTTTGCCAATAGCGACTTGGTGATCGACACCAAGAAAAGATTGGACAAGTTGACCCGACAGTTAGTGGTGCAATCACGTTCGTTGGACGAGGTAGCCTCTTTGGCCATGCGGAAGCAGGAAATGCTCGCCTGTATCCCTGCGGTGCAGCCTATTCCAAACGAAGACCTCTCCTACATCGCATCCGGATATGGTATGCGGATCCATCCGATCCACAAGATCCCGAAGTTCCACGCCGGTATGGACTTCACCTCCAAGGTGGGAACTCCCATCCATGCAACAGGCGATGGCAAAGTGACCTTTGCGGATTACAGCACCAACGGGTACGGCATGCATGTGATCGTTGACCACGGTTTCGACTACGAAACTTTGTACGGCCACTTGAGCGAGCTGAAGGTGCGTAACGGCCAAAAGGTGAAACGCGGCGATGTGATCGGCCTGGTGGGCAACAGCGGACTGAGCTCAGGTCCGCATTTGCACTACGAAGTGCATAAGAGTGGCGAAGCCGTTGATCCAGCGAACTATTACTTCAATGATCTGACACCCGAAGAATACGCGAGAATGCTTGAGATCTCGCGGAACGCTGGGCAATCCCTCGATTGATCGGTACATTCGCAGCGCATGCCCTACAAGGAAAGAACCGTGGAGAAATTGTATTGGACAATTGGAGAGGTCGCAGGGCAACTAGGCGTCAATACCTCGCTGATCCGCTACTGGGAGAAGGAGTTCGGCAGCTTGCGACCAAAGCGTTCGGGCAAAGGAGACCGCCTGTTCACCAAGAAGGAGATCGAACAGCTGCAGCGCATCCAACACCTTGTGAAGGAAAAAGGATTCACACTACAAGGAGCGAAGGAACAGTTGCGGAGCGAACCTCCAACAGAAAAAGAAACCACGTTGGACGTAGCGGCGCTAAGGGATCGCCTGCTGCGGATCCGAAAATTGGCCGTCGCGCTTGCGAACGAAGTGGAACAGACCGCCTTGCAGGACTGAGCATTTTTGCCTGCGAACAGGGGCTTATCGTTGTTCTTTCACTGACTTGGCCCGCGCCTGTATTCCGGACCGAACTATTCCAGTTCTCCGTTCAGGCTTCAACAGTAGTTCTGCGCCAGCAAATAGTTGGTGACGTAATCCTTTACACCATCCTCCAACGGGGTAAAGGGAAGTTCGTAGACGACCCCCTTCAGCTTTTCCATCTTTGCTTCGGTGAAGTATTGATACTTGTCGCGGATATCCAATGGCGTGTCAACAAACGTGATGTCCTCAGGCTTGCCCATCGCAGAGAAGGTGGCCCGCGCAAGGTCCAGAAAGGTGCGCGCTTGACCAGTCCCTAGGTTGTACAGGCCGCTGTGCTTTCGATTTTGCATTAGGAAAAGGCAGACTTGGCACACGTCCTTCACATAAACGAAATCGCGCAGTTGCTCGCCATCCTTGTAGTCCGGGTTATGACTTCGGAAGAGCTTCATGCCACCAGTCGCTTGGATCTGGTTGAAGGCGTGCATGATCACACTTGCCATACGGCCTTTGTGATATTCATTGGGCCCGTAGACATTGAAGAATTTCAAGCCTGCCCAAAAGAAGGGTTTGCGTGTTTCGGCCAAGGCCCAAATGTCGAAGTCGTTCTTGCTGTCTCCATAGGGGTTCAATGGCTGTAAACGCTGCGGAAGCGAATCGTCGGTATCGCCGTAGCCCAACTCACCATTGCCGTAGGTGGCACCGGATGACGCATAGACCAGCGGTATCCCGTATTCCACGCAGGCTTTCCAGACCTCTTTGCTGTATCCCAGGTTCAGGTCGTCGAAAATGGCCCGGTCGAATTCGGTGGTGTCCGTCCGTGCCCCCAAGTGGAAAATGAATTGGACCAGCTTCTCATTGGCCGCCAACCAGGTGAAGAATTCCTTCCGATCCACACGGGCGGTAAGTGCCTTGCCTTCAAGGTTCGGCAGTTTATCAGCCCGTGAAAAGTCGTCCACGGCCACAATGTCCTGCCATCCACCGCGAAGCAATTCACCCACCAACGCACTGCCAATAAATCCTGCCGCCCCTGTTACCACGATCATGTGGCGAAGTTAAACACACCACCCCTCCCTACCTTTGCGACCCATTAATTGCAGCGATGCCCCAAGTAGAGATCACAAGACGCGAACGCTTCAGCGCCGCACATAAACTGAGCCGTCCGGAATGGAGCGCCGAAAAGAACATGGAGGTGTTCGGCAAATGCAGCAATCCCAATTGGCACGGGCATAACTACGAACTCTGGGTAACGGTGAAGGGGGAACCCAGCCCTGAAACGGGTTTCGTGGTGGACCTGAGCGAATTGGGCCGGATCATCCATGACCGGATCATTCGCCACGTGGACCATAAGAACATCGATATGGACGTACCCTTCATGAAGGGCCGATTGAGCAGTACGGAGAACTTGGCCATCGCTTTTTGGGAACAAGTGAAAGAACCAATTGAAGCACTTGGTTGTTCCTTGCATTGCGTGAAGATCAGAGAAACAGAGAACAACCACGTGGAATATCATGGCGAGCAGTGAGCACGAGATACAAGGCGAGGGTTACGAACGGATCGATCAGTACGATCCCGTATCGATCAAGCGGATCGGTGACCACTATACGGATATCCTAAGCACCATTGGTGAAGACCCCGAGCGTGAAGGTTTGAAGCGAACGCCAGAGCGTGTTGCGAAGGCTCTACAATACCTCACGCACGGCTACGATCTGGATCCCGCAGCTATCCTGAAAAGCGCCATGTTCACCGAGGACTATTCACAGATGGTGCTGGTGAAGGACATCGAGGTCTACAGCATGTGCGAACACCACATGTTGCCTTTCTTCGGAAAAGCGCACGTGGCCTACATTCCCAACAAATGCATCGTTGGCCTGAGCAAGATACCCCGCGTGGTGGATGCCTTCGCACGCCGATTACAGGTGCAGGAGCGGCTGACCAACGAGATCCGCGATTGTATCCAGGATACCATGAAGCCGCACGGAGTTGCGGTCGTTATCGAGGCCCAGCACCTGTGCATGCAAATGCGTGGGATCCAGAAGCAGAACTCCGTAACCACAACCTCCGCGTTCACCGGTGCCTTTCTGGAAGAGAGCAAGACGCGGGAGGAATTCATCAAATTGATCGGGAGCAGGTTGCATTGAGCACCCTCGGGTCCATTCCCGTGGTTCCATTTCCTTGCCAGCCAGTCTCCGGTATTTCCGGGGAAAGCACGACCTTTGTAGGACCAGATAAGATCATGGAGCAGAACACCTTCCCCCAGAACCCCGCCTTCATCGGCATCGGCGACGAATCCAGCGTACGCACTTTCTTGGCCAATGTCTTTACCTACATGACCATGGCGCTCGTGATCAGCGGCGTCATGGCGTGGTGGTTCGGCAACGACATGACCAAATTGCAATACCTGATCAATTTTGAAACAGGCAGCAATACCATTCTCGGTTGGGTGGTGATGTTGGCACCACTTGGCTTGGTGTTCGTTATGGCCGGATTGGTGAACAAGATGAGCGGCACCATGCTGCTCGCCACCTTCATTGCCTTCTCCACGGTCATGGGGATCAGCCTCAGCTACATCTTCCTGATCTACTCCATGACCTCCATCGCCAATGTGTTCTTCATTACGGCTGCGGTATTCGGCATCATGGCAGTAGCGGGCTACACCACCAAGACGGACCTTACCAAATTGGGTAGCATACTCATGATCGGACTGATCGGGATCATCATCGCCTCCGTGGTGAACATGTTCCTGAAGAGCGATACCATGGGTTATGTGGTGAGCATCATCGGGGTGGTGGTCTTCACCGGACTTACCGCATATGATGTGCAGAAGTTGAAGCGCATCGGCGAACAAGCAATTGCCGGAACCGAAAGTGCGCAGAAGATGGCACTTATGGGTGCTCTCACCCTCTATCTGGATTTCATCAATTTGTTCCTCATGCTGCTCCGTTTATTCGGCGGGCGCAGGGACTAGGTTGAAATGAACCGTAATCGACCCTCCCGGCCCAGGGCCGGGATGACGGGGTCGGCGCGACGTTTGCCTCTTATTACATTCAGCGCTTTGCTGCTAAACATTGAATATTCCTCCAACCAATGACCGCATACGTTTTCCCAGGGCAAGGCAGCCAATTCGTTGGTATGGGCAAGGACCTTTACGATGCGGACAGCAATGCACGCATTTGGTTCGAGCATGCCAACGACATCCTCGGCTTCAACCTTACGGACATCATGTTCAAAGGGACTGATGAAGACCTGAAGCGCACGAACGTCACCCAACCCGCGATCTTCCTGCACAGCGTAGTGAAGGCCAAGGTGATGGGCGACGCGTTCAAACCCTCCATGGTAGCTGGGCATTCGCTTGGTGAATTCAGTGCGTTGGTGGCAGCAGGTGCAATGGAATTCTCCGATGGTTTGAAACTTGTTGCAGCACGCGCCAATGCCATGCAAAAGGCCTGCGAACTGCAACCAAGTACCATGGCCGCGATCATCGGTATGGAAGACGATAAGGTCGAAGCGATCTGCAAGGAGATCCCTGGCGTGGTTGTGCCAGCCAACTACAACTGTCCCGGCCAGCTTGTGATCAGCGGAAGCGTTGAAGCCGTGAATGCCGCTTGCGAAGCATTGAAGGCCGCAGGAGCCCGACGAGCACTTGTCCTACAGGTTGGTGGAGCCTTCCACAGCCCATTGATGGAGCCCGCTCGTGTTGAGCTTCAGACGGCCATTGCTTTCACCCCGATCGTGGATCCGCGCTGCCCCATCTACCAGAACGTGGATGCTCGTCCACACAGGGATCCTGCACGTATCAAGGCAAACCTGATCGCGCAATTGACCGCTCCTGTCCGTTGGACCCAGATCATGCAGAACATGCTGACCGACGGTGCGAAGAAGGTGGTTGAAGTTGGCCCTGGAAATGTGTTGCAGGGGCTGTTCAAGAAGGTGGATAAAGAGGTGGAGACGGTGGCGGCTTAGGCAGCGTAATTGGTCCATCGAATGTCTTCCTTTCAGATCCAGGAAGAAATGCGAAACACACTGCTCCTCTGTCTTGCCGGTTACTTGCTTACTACAGATCTTTCGGCACAACAACCGTTCCCGACTGCGGCAGATGAGCCGCACTGGAGTGTCGATTGGTACTTCTTGGGTTCATTCGGCGGCAACGAGACCTTTTCGAGTTCAACATCCATTGAATTGTGTGGCCATATCTATAGCTCGGTGGATGAATTCGATCCTGAGTATCCGGCCTATTTCCGAAATGATGGTCAACGCACCTTGTTGCGCAGATCCACCGATTGTGGTGAAAGGGAATTCCTGATGTATGACTTCTCAATGGAAGTAGGCGACACGGCCTATGTGGGTACGGAAATGGTGAGCCCCTTGGATACAACGATCGCGGTCATACAAAATGTGGACTTTGTCGATTACCTCGGGATAATGCGGAAACGGTTGACCGTGGAATTGGAGTTATGCCCTAGCACATATCCCGAACCTTGGTACACCACGATGTATTGGATCGAGGGAATAGGTTCATCAACACACCCTTTCTACCCGTTGATATGCTATTGCGATTTCTGCGAGACAGGAAGTGTATTGCAATGCGCGGATAGTTCGGGCAATGCCACATATCGCTATTCACAGGACGTGATCTGCGACTTTACCTCAGGCTTGGATGAGCACGTTCCGGCTGCAGGCGAATTGCAAGTACTTGCCACCGGGGACAATTTGCAGTTGATCTATCCAACCGGGTTCCAACGTGGCTTGCTTACCATCCTCGACCCAGCCGGTCGCGTAGTCTTTAATGAAGAGGTCAGCGCTTCTCGCTCTTCTCTTCATCTACCGGAATTGGCTTCCGACTCCTATACCGTCAGCATCGACAATGGCGATCAACGTTGGGCAGCACGTTGGGTGCTGATGCGTTAAGGAACATGGTCATCGTTCGTCTTAGAGGGATGTCTTTAACGTCCGAACAAACACCACAAAGTGGAGACTCATCCCTTCATCTTTTTCGGATCTTGCCGTGAATCGAAAATGTCATTCACCACGATCACGTCACCGTCGATCCGATATACGATCTTGAAATCTTTTACGACAACCCGCCGGTAGCTTCTATTCGTCCAATCCAGTTCAGGTTCGAATTGACCTGCGCCGGGGTTATCAGCCAACCAACGGATCTTTTCTTTTGTAGCCAGTTGAAGCGCGACCAAGTACCGCTTGTCATAATGCGGCTTAAGGTGATGGATAGACCTCTTGAGGCTTTCTGTCGCCTGTTGAAGAATTACGACTTTCACTTGCGCTTCTTGTTCGTCCCTTTTTCTTCATACAGAGACTCAACGAACTCGTTCATCTCCGTATTGAATTCTTCCAACGTCTGGAAGCGTCCCTCTTTGTAGTCCTCTTCAGATTTGAGAACGCGCTGAACGAGTTCGCTTTGAAAAGCCACACCACGTGTTTTTCGCTGAAGGACATTATCCACCAACTCCAGCACCGCAGGATCGCGTTCTGCTTCGATCAACTTTTTCAAAAGTTCCTTTCTGTTAGTTGTGGTCATTGGTAGCGTTTGTCCAAAGGTAGTGACCGTGTAACCCAATCTATTCGGCTTTCAAGTCATTGCCGTTAGCATGATGCCTCGCGATACCTTCGCCGCCCAATGGCCGTTCCCACAGCCTCTCCGCACATCGTTCCGCAGAACACGGTGAAACACGTCGCTGAGCGAACGGCTTTTCCGGTGTTGTTCGCGATCGCCTTTTCGCACTTGCTGAATGACACGATCCAATCGCTGATCCCCGCGCTATATCCGCTGGTGAAGGATGCGTACAACCTGTCATTTACGGATATCGGATTGATCACGTTGGCCTTCCAGATGACGGCCTCCATCCTCCAGCCTGTTGTAGGGCATTTGACGGATAAGAGACCACGACCTTTCGCGTTAGTAGGCGGTATGGTTTTCACGCTCGGCGGATTGCTATTGCTGGCTTGGGCGGGTTCCTTCCACTCTATCTTGATGGCCGTTGCGCTTGTTGGAATTGGCTCATCCATCTTCCATCCAGAAGCATCGCGTATGGCCTACGTGGCCTCGGGCGGTAAACGTGTATTGGCCCAATCGGTGTTCCAACTCGGTGGTAATGCAGGCTCGGCACTGGGTCCGTTGCTTGCTGCTGCGATCATCGTTCCACTGGGACAGACGCGGATCTCGTTATTCTCATTGGTACCACTGATCGCCATGGTGGTCTTGTGGCGCATTGGTAAATGGTACGTGCGCATGATGGCTTTGCGGACTCATCGCCTAGCACGCCAGACCGCGGTGCCACGCATTCCGATCCCGAAGAAGAAGGTGATCGGTGTCGTCTCGATCCTGTTGCTGTTGATCTTTTCCAAGCAATTCTACCTCGCGAGCATGACGAGCTATTTCACGTTCTACCTGATCGGCAAGTTCGAAGTGACCATTCAAGCGGCACAGATCCAATTGTTCCTTTTCCTGCTCGCTGCGGCGGCAGGCACCTTGGTCGGCGGGCTGCTCGGCGATAAGGTGGGATATCGCACGATCATCTTGTTCTCCATTTTGGGTGCGGCACCTTTCACGTTGATGATGCCCTACGCCGGACCAATGTGGACGATCATCCTGAGCATGGTGGCCGCGATCATCTTGGCATCGGCATTCTCCGCCATCCTGGTGTATGCGCAGTTGCTCATTCCCGGGCGGGTCGGATTGGTCTCTGGACTATTCTTCGGGTTCGCATTCGGTATGGCCGGTATCGGCTCTGCGGTGCTGGGTGCGCTCGCCGATGCCACGAGCATCAACACCGTTTTTGCAGTGTGTTCCTACCTACCGTTGATCGGTCTGCTATGCGTGTTCCTTCCGAAGGAACGGGTGTGATCACAAGGTCGCGTTCAGCAGTTTCCCGCTGGCGATGATCTTGTGCAGGTACGGCCGGTGAAGGGTGTTCTTGATCGCTTCAACATGGTTCATGCTGTGGCAATCGCTGCCGATCAATTCGTAATAACCAAGATCGATCAAGCGCTCGGCAATGGTCTTCGCTTGCGGGCCGTATGCACCGGTAAGCGCGATCATGTTCAACTGGAACAGGACCCCACGATCTTTCAGGTTCTCGTACTTGGTGAATTCGTTGTGCCAAAACTGATAGCGCTCCGGATGCGCGAGGACCGGGCGATACCCCATCGTCTGCATCTGGAAGATCAGATTCAACATCATGGTGGGTTCGCTGATAAAGGGCAGTTCGAACAGCACGTAGTTCTTCCCGAAGGTGAGCACTTTCTTGTCCAATACTTTCTGCTCCAACTCGTGGTCCAAGTAGTACTCGGCTGCGGCATCGATCTCCATGGGAATACCACGAACCTTCAACTCAGAACGCACACGCTCCAAGCCACCAAGAATGATCTCCGGGCTGTTCTTGTAACCATCGGCCATGTTGTGTGGCGTAGTGATCACCTTGCGGTAGCCGAGCTCCGCCATAGCTGTGAGCAATTCCATGGACTGATCCATGGTCTGCGACCCATCATCGATACCCGGAATGAAGTGCGAATGCACATCGACCTGCAGGACCGAAAGATCCGCTGGTCCGAGATCAGGCTCCCTTTTGCCGAACAAATTCTTGAGCAATCCCATGATCAGCGTGCATATTGGGCATCGTAGTAACTGCGGTAGGCGCCGCTGGTCACGTGGTCCAACCATTCCGTATTGGCGAGATACCACTCCACCGTACGCTCCAAACCTTCTTCAAACGTGATGCTCGGTTTCCAGCCCAATACGCGTTCGATCTTGCCGGCGTCGATCGCATATCGCAAGTCGTGACCAGCGCGGTCGGTAACGTAGGTGATCAGCTTTGCACTTTCACCTTTCGTACGTTCCAATTTCGTGTCCATGATCGAACAGAGCAGATGGACCAGATCGATGTTGGTCCACTCATTGTGGCCACCGATATTGTACGTCTCGCCATTCACTCCTTTGTGGAATACGGCATCAATGGCACTCGCATGATCTTCCACCCACAACCAATCGCGCACGTTCTCGCCTTTGCCATAAACAGGCAGCGGCTTGTTGTTACGAATGTTGTTGATCATGAGCGGGATCAACTTTTCCGGGAAGTGGTGACTGCCGTAGTTATTGCTGCAGTTGCTCACCACGAAGGGCAATTTGTAGGTGTTGCCATACGCACGAACGAAATGATCGCTTGCGGCTTTGCTCGCACTGTACGGGCTCTGCGGATCGTACGGCGTGGTCTCCAAGAAGAGGCTATCGTCGTGGAGTGAACCGTAGACCTCGTCGGTGCTCACGTGGTAGAATCGCTTCCCTTCAAAAGCGCCCTTCCATGCTTCCTTCGCAGCATTCAGCAGCGTTACAGTGCCGAAGACGTTGGTGCGAACGAACGAAAGTGGATCCGTGATGCTGCGGTCCACATGGCTTTCTGCAGCGAGGTGGATCACGCTGTCGATGGCGTATTCCTTGAACACCTTGGTCATAGCCTCGGCATCGCAAATGTCGGCTTTCACGAAGGTGTAATTCGGAGCCTTCTCCACATCGCGCAGGTTTTCCAAGTTGCCTGCGTACGTAAGCACATCCAAGTTGATGATGCGGTAGTTCGGATACTTCGTAATGAAGCGTCGTACCACGTGGCTGCCGATGAAACCGGCGCCGCCGGTGATGAGGATGTTGCGCGCTGTGTTCACAAGCTCCAGTATGTAAGGTCCTTGATCTTCGTCCGGAACACGCCCTTAAGATCCACCAGGATCCCCTTGGGATTCATCATGCTCTTGAACCACTTCTCGTCTTTGGAAGCATACTCGCTGTGGTTCACTGCAACGATGATAGCGTCGTATGGGCCTTTCATTTCAGGCGCCAATTTGTAGCCGTACTCATGCTCAACTTCAGATGCGTCGGCGTGTGGGTCAGTTACATCCACATGGCAACTGAAGCTTTTCAACTCGTTCACCACATCGGCTACTTTGCTGTTGCGGATATCGGTCACGTTCTCCTTGAACGTCGCGCCCATCACGAGCACGCGCGCATCCGCAGGATTGGTGCCTGCAGCGATGATCTTCTTCACCGTTTGCTTCGCGGTGTACCCACCCATGCTGTCGTTCACGAAGCGACCGGCATCGATGATCTGTGCGTGGTAACCGAGTTCCTTCGCCTTGTACACGAGGTAGTACGGATCCACACCGATGCAGTGGCCACCCACCAAACCCGGCTGGAATTTGAGGAAGTTCCACTTGGTCCCAGCAGCTTCCAACACATCGTAGGTATTGATGCCCATACGGTTGAAGATGATCGAGAGTTCGTTGATCAATGCGATGTTCACATCACGCTGCGTGTTCTCGATGATCTTGGCGGCCTCCGCGACCTTGATGCTGGTTGCACGATGCACACCGGCCTTCACAACCAGTTCGTACACCTTGGCGATGATCTCCGCACTCTCCGGATCGCACCCGCTGCTCACCTTGATGATGCTCTCCAAGGTGTGCTCCTTATCTCCTGGATTGATGCGCTCCGGTGAGTAGCCCACTTTGAAGTCCTCCACGAACTTCAAGTTGCTCAAGCGCTCCAACAACGGCACACAATCCTCTTCGGTGCAACCCGGATACACGGTGCTTTCATACACCACATAATCGTTCTTCTTAAGCACTTGGCCTACAGTGCGGGTGGCACCCAAAAGCGGCGTTAGGTCCGGGATGTTCTGGCTATCGATGGGCGTAGGAACGGCCACGATGTAGAATTCCACATCGCGCAGATCCTCCAGATCGGCGGAGAACTCGATGTCGCATCCTTCGAATTCCGTCGCATCCAATTCGTTGCTCGGGTCTTCGCCATTGCGCATCATGTCCACGCGCTTCTGGTTGATGTCGAAACCGACCACTTTGATCTTGCGTGCAAAGGCCAATGCGATAGGCAGGCCAACATATCCCAAGCCGATCACGGCCAATTTCGCTTCCTTCTTCAGTAGGCGGTCATACAGGTTGCTCATTCCTCTTCGTGTAAATGCGTTCAATGATCTCCACCACTTTCAAACCTTCAAGGGCATTGGTGGTCATCGTGTTCCTTCCTTTCAATGTGTCCACCACGTTGTCAATGATGAAGCCGTGGTTGTTGGCACTTCCCTTATAGGTGCCGTAGTCGTTCGCCGGATTGGTAGGACCAAGCTCAGGCATGGTGTAGTCCTTGATGTGACAGTATTCAACCTTGTCCATGTACTGCCCACCGATCTTCACGCTACCGGTGGAACCCACAATGGTCATGCTGCTTTCCATGTTGTTGTCCCACACTGCTGTGCTGTAATTCAAGCAACCGATCCCGCCGTTCAGGAACTTGAAATTCACCAAGCCACTATCCTCGAAAGCGGTGAGTTCCTTGTGCTCGAAGTCGGCAAATTTTCCTTGTATATCGGTGATATCGCCGAAGAGCCAATACAAGGTATCGATGAAGTGGCTGAACTGCGTGAAGAGCGTGCCACCATCGAGGTCGGCCGTGCCTTTCCAAGATCCTTTCTTGTAGTAGCGCTCATCGCGGTTCCAATAGCAATTCACCTGAACGATATGGATCTTGCCGAGCAGCCCTTGGTCCACCACGCTCTTGATCCACTGGCTCGGCGGACTGTACCTGTTCTGCATAACACCGAAGACCGTGCGATGCATTTGCAAGGCTTTGTAGATCACGGCTTCGCACTTGGCTTTGCTCAAGGCCATCGGCTTTTCGCAGACCACATGTTTGCGTTGTTCCAATGCGGAAATGCACTGTTCAGCATGCAGACCGTTCGGCGTGCAGACGGAGACCACATCGATCTCCGGCAGCTCCCTCAACATGGTCGCCATGTCCTGAAAGTACCTTGCCTTGTGATCCTCCACTCCCGCTTCGCTCTGCTCGCGGATATCGCACAAGGCGACCAGTTCGGCCTCCGGATGGTCCGCGATCATACGAGCGTGCCGCTTGCCGATGTGGCCGCAGCCCACTACCGCAAATTTGATCTTGTCGTTACTGAGCACCATGCTGGTTCGGAGCACTGGAACTGTTGGACGATGGGAACTGCATCAGGTTGCTCATGATACCGATGTCACTTTGCCGTTCTTGAGGACATAGCGCTGTTTGCTTTCCGGACAAATGGCGTCACCGTTCTCATCGAATTGCAGTTTGTGGCCATACTCGCTCATCCAACCCGTTTGCCGCGCAGGGTTGCCCATTACCAGCGCATGATCGGGGACCTCCTTGGTAACGACCGACCCTGCTCCGATGAAGGCGTAACGTCCGATGTCATGCCCGCAGACGATCGTTGCATTGGCCCCTATGGTCGCACCCTTTTTCACGAGTGTGCGAAGGTACTGGTCCTTGCGGGCCACCGCGCTGCGCGGATTGATCACATTGGTGAAGACCATGCTCGGTCCTAGGAAAACGTCATCCTCGCACTCCACACCGGTGTATATGCTCACGTTGTTCTGCACCTTCACATTGTTGCCCAGCACAACCTGCGGACTTACCACCACGTTCTGGCCGATGTTACAGCCCGCACCGATCGTGCAACCCGGCATGATGTGGCTGAAATGCCATATCCGTGTGCCATCACCAATGGTGCAGCCTTCATCGATCACGGCGGTGGGGTGGGCAGTGTAGCTCATCTACGAAACTGATCATGCAGGCCTGCGAACGGCGTCACGATGGGGCGCGAAGGTACCAAAGGTGGCCGGGATCGGAAAGCCGCGGGATCAACCCTTGACGCGTACGGATACCACCTTCAACAGGCGCTCCAAAAGCCCTTCCGAAGAACCCGGCATACCGGCCAATTGCAGTTGCTTCGCCACTTGTTCCAAGACTTTTGGATCCACCTGCGCGCCTGTATTCCAGCGCACATCCGCGAACCATGCCTTGGCATCTTCAACGCTCAAGCCATATCGATGGGCCACCATTTCCGGTGCCGTGCGTTTGGTCATCAACCCCGCAGCTTGGTCGCGTATCACTTTCAGCATGCGCTCCAGATCCGACCCATGTTCTTCAGTGAACTTCGTCGTTGCGACGACCATGAATGCGGGCCAGTTGGTACGAAATTCATCGACCAACCTGAAAACGCCTTTGTCCACAAGCGGTTTTGTGGTGTACTTCTCCCAAAGGAAAGCAACAGGATCCGGCTGCTGCATGCCCTCCTCGGCACCTTTCAGGTCATTCACGATCAAAAGGTCGCTCTCAACGATGGTCCGACCGTGCTCGTGCGCATACGCCAAGGCCGCCAAATGGCTCCCCGAATTGGGACGACTGATCGCGTAAGGCACTCCACTCAGATCCTCCGGTGTACGCACTTCGGTGCCCGCACCAACATGCACACCCCAAGTAAGCGGCGTATCCACATAGGACGAAATGATCTTTGCCTTGCCCCCGTTCAAGAGGTATCGGACGGCCCCTTCCGTGACCAAGAGCGCCACATCCACTGCACCTTCATCCAGCAAGTTGCACATGGCTCCCGTGCCTTCCGGGACTGTTCGCCATTGCACATCCAGACCGGCCCGCACGAACGAACGACGCTCCAATGCCAGCATCCAGGGCAGGTTGAAATGTTCCGGAACTCCCGCTACGCGAATGGGGACCAGTTCCTTGGCTTCTTCTGTAGATGCCTTCTGGCGTGGCTTTTCCTTGCTCATTTTTCAGTGGGCGAAGGTATTGGAAGGTGGCGGAGTTCTGGTCGTTCGGGTTTGTTCCTTATATCGGCGGAATGGGTTGGTTGGATGTATCGCTCGCAAATCATCCCTGCAAATCTTCATATTATTTGTACTTTTGCAGGGTAAAGCAAAATGAAAATTGAACGAGATCTGTGCCTGACAGCCCTTGAACGCTTGAAGAAACGGCCTGCTGTGGCTATCCTCGGTGCACGTCAAGTGGGCAAGACCACCTTGTCCGACCTTATCATGAAGAAGGCGGGCAAACCATACGTTCGATTGGATCTTGAAGACCCCGATGATCGGAGTATACTGGCCAACGCCAAGGACTACCTCGTTGCACATGCGCATGAACTGGTGGTGATCGACGAGGTACAACGTATGCCCGAATTGTTCCCTTTGCTCCGCACATTGATCGATCGGGACAAGCGACCAGGACGCTTCCTTTTGTTGGGATCAAGTTCAACTTCGCTGCTCCAGCAAGCCTCGGAATCCCTTACAGGCAGGATCGCCTATTTGGACCTGTTCCCTTTTTCGTTGAACGAAGTTGGAAGGAAAGCACAAGAAACACTTTGGCTTCGCGGTGGTTTCCCCGATGCATTCTTGGCGGAAAATGATGCGGAAGCTTTCGACGTGCTCAAGGATATGTTGCGCTCGATCACCGAACGCGACCTACCCGACCTGGGACTTGCGGCAAAACCCGGACAAACCATGCAGCTCCTGCAAATGCTGGCACATTCGCAAGGCAGTCCCTTGAATATGGCGATGCTGGCCAAGTCCATGGGTGTCTCGAATGGAACCATCAAGGACCGGATGTACTATTTGGAGGGTTCGTATCTGGTAAACCTCTTACCCAGCTACCACGTGAACCTAAGGAAACGTTTGACGAAGGCACCCAAGGTATTCCTCATGGACACCGGCCTCATGCACGCCTTGCTTTCGGTGAAAAGTGCCGAAGGTCTTTTCGGCCATCCATTGCGCGGCGCTTCTTGGGAAGGCTTCGTGATCCAGCAGATCCGCGCATCGTTGCCAAGCGATACGGGCATGCACTACTACCGGACCCAAGATGGTTCGGAGCTGGACTTGATCCTCACTCGTGGAGGTAACCCGGTGGCCGCAATTGAGATCCGCACTACCAATTCACCAGCACTTACCAAAGGCAATTACTTGGCGTTCGAGGCTGTGAATGGCTCCGCCCCAAAGGGACATCAGGTGCGCAACTTGATCATTACACCTTCAGCAAAAGACCATCCCTACGGGCGAGGGATCCATGTACGGTCGTTGGCTTCGGGATTGAAGGAATTGGAGGAGCTTCTGCGATGATACTAGCCGAAACGCTAGGAACACAACCGTAACCACAATACCAAAGGAGGGTCCAAACACTCACGAAATCCTGAGTTCAGGATAGCATTTCCTACTCCTACTTCGAGTACTTCTCGAAACTGAAGTGCTCCTTCTCATTGAGCTCCGCCTTCGACAAGGACTTGAAGTACGCGAACGTGCGCTTCATGCCCTCGGCACGGTCCACTTTGGGCTGCCATCCAAGAAGCTTCTTGGCCAAGGTGATGTCCGGCTGACGCTGCAAAGGATCATCGCTTGGCAACGGCTTGTAGATGAGCTTTTGCTTGGTGCCTGTCAACTTGAGGATCTCTTCAGCAAACTGCTTTATCGTGATCTCCTTGGGGTTGCCGATGTTCACCGGTCCTGCGTAGTCACTCAAGAGTAGACGGTAAATGCCTTCGATGAGGTCGTCCACATAGCAGAAACTTCGCGTTTGTGCGCCTTTACCGAAAATGGTAAGATCCTCACCACGTAGAGCTTGGCCCATGAACGCAGGCACCACACGACCGTCATTCAATCGCATGCGCGGTCCGTAGGTATTGAAGATGCGGATCATCCGCGTCTCCAAACCATGGTATTGGTGGTAGGCCATGGTAATGGCTTCTTGGAAGCGCTTGGCCTCGTCGTACATGCTCCGCTTTCCAACGGGATTCACGTGGCCCCAGTAACTTTCGGTTTGGGGATGGACCTGTGGGTCGCCG
>Ga0154020_10001143_pt1 | contig 32710 bp, 28 predicted proteins | sample Klosneuvirus_201_FD_109709 | JGI IMG/M metagenome (GOLD analysis project Ga0154020, IMG submission 109709) | Active sludge microbial communities from wastewater, Klosterneuburg, Austria - Klosneuvirus_20160825_MG | ecosystem: Engineered > WWTP > Aerobic digester > Activated sludge | place...
CCAGTTTGACCTGTTGGACCAGTTGAGCCGGTTGGGCCAGTTTGACCTGTTGGGCCAGTTTCACCAGTAGGACCAGTAGAGCCGGTTGGGCCAGTAGAGCCGGTTGGGCCAGTTTCACCAGTAGGACCAGTTGAACCGGTTGGGCCAGTTTCACCAGTTGGACCAGTTGAACCGGTTGGACCAGTTTCACCAGTTGCGCCTGCTACACCCGTTGGGCCAGTTGAGCCAGTTGGACCAGTTTGACCAGTTGGGCCGGTTGGGCCAGTTGGACCAGTTTGACCAGTTGAGCCGGTTGGGCCAGTTGAGCCGGTTGGGCCAGTTGAACCGGTTGGACCGGTTTGTCCAGTTGGGCCAGTTTGTCCAGTTGGGCCAGTTTCGCCGGTTGGACCAGTTTCACCTGTTGAACCAGTTGGACCAGTTGAGCCGGTTGGGCCAGTTGAACCTGTTGGACCAGTAGAGCCGGTTGGGCCAGTTTGACCTGTTGGACCAGTTGAACCTGTTGGACCAGTTGACCCGGTTGGGCCAGTTTCACCCGTTGGACCTGTTGGGCCAGTTGAACCGGTTGGGCCAGTTGAACCTGTTGGACCAGTTAAACCTGTTGGACCAGTTGAGCCGGCTGGACCAGTTTGACCTGTTGGACCAGTAGAGCCGGTTGGGCCAGTTTGACCTGTTGGACCAGTTGAGCCGGTTGGGCCAGTTGAACCTGTTGGGCCAGTTGAACCGGTTGGGCCAGTTTGACCTGTTGGACCAGTAGAGCCGGTTGGGCCAGTTTGACCTGTTGGACCAGTTGAGCCGGTTGGGCCAGTTGAACCTGTTGGACCAGTTGAGCCGGTTGGGCCAGTTGAACCTGTTGGACCAGTTGAACCTGTTGGACCGGTCGAGCCGGTTGGACCAGTTTCACCAGTAGAGCCAGTTGGACCAGTTGGACCGGTCGAGCCGGTTGGGCCAGTTTCACCAGTAGAGCCAGTTGGACCGGTTTGACCAGTTGGACCGGCCGAGCCGGTTGGACCAGTTTCACCAGTAGAGCCAGTTGGACCAGTTTGACCAGTTGGACCGGTCGAGCCGGTTGGGCCGGTTTCGCCAGTAGAGCCAGTTGGACCAGTTTGACCAGTTGGACCGGTCGAGCCGGTTGGGCCGGTTTCGCCAGTAGAGCCAGTTGGACCAGTTTGACCAGTTGGACCAGTTGAACCGGTCGAGCCAGTTGGGCCAGTTTGACCAGTAGAGCCATACGGGCCAGTCGGGCCAGTTTGACCAGTCGGACCAGTAGAACCAGTTGGACCAGTTTGACCAGTAGAGCCCGATGGACCAGTTTGACCAGCTGGGCCAGTCGAACCAGTTGGGCCGGTTTGACCAGTAGAGCCTGATGGGCCAGTTGGACCAGTTTGACCAGTAGATCCAGTTGGACCAGTTTCGCCAATAGAGCCAGTTGGGCCAGTTGGACCAGTTTGACCAGTAGAGCCAGTTTCACCTGTTGACCCAACTTGACCAATTGGACCAGCTTGACCAGTTGGACCAGTTGTTCCTGTTGGTCCAATTAAGCCAGTAGGACCAGTATAACCGGGTGAACCAGTTGGACCAGTAGAGCCAGTTGGACCAGTTTCACCAGTCATACCAGTTGAACCGGTAGGACCAGTGTAACCCGTTGGACCAGTTTGTCCTGTCGAACCAGTAGGACCAGTATATCCAGATGGGCCAGTTGGACCAGTTGAGCCAGTTGAGCCACTAGAACCAGTCATACCAATTGGACCGATTGGACCGATTGGACCGATTGGGCCAATATAACCAGTTGGCCCAGTCTGCCCTGTTTGACCAGTTGGCCCCGTCGAACCACGTGGTCCAGTTGAACCAGTCGAACCAGTCGAACCAGTCGAACCAGTATTACCAACAGTACCAATCGGACCAGTTGGCCCAGTATTACCTTTATCGCCAGATAAAATAAATGATACTATTAATAATGCATTTGTATTTATAATTACATTACCTATTCCATTTGTTAAACTTAATGTATAAACTGGGTTTGATAATGTTACATTTGTAATATCATATAAATTTAATTCATATGAATTACTTGCAAGTGCTACGGTTATACGACCTTTAACTATATTTTGACTTGTCATCATTGCATTCAATATTGTAGAAATATTGTTTGAATGGATATCCAATAAATTTATGTAAAATGTATTTATTGCTCTGGATGTAATTTTTCCATTTTGTATTATTGCAAATGATGTTGTCAAATTTCCGCTACATTCTCCAGATGATGGATTGGGAGTTGTTGGAACTACATAATTGTAATTATATGATAGTGGCGGCAAAGGGGCTTCTGGGCCAGTTGGACCGGTTGGACCTTCTTTGCCGGCAGGTCCTTTTGGCCCAATGAGACCCTGTGGTCCGGGTTCACCGTAATAACATTGTGGTTCGCATTTTTTTTATAATTAGATTCATATTCTGAATCTAAATCGGAATCATATTGTTTATCTTTTTTATGATGCTTGTTTTTAGACATATATATTATATTTATATTTTAATACTTGTCATAATATTTTAGATATATACAGACTTGTATTTTTATATTCTCGCGTACAATTTATATAGACAAAAAAGTGATATATGTTGAATATTTATGTTTCATTGCTTGAAAAGTATTTCAAGAGGTGATATAAATTAGAATAAATTATTTTTATGCAACGGATGCTATGTTATAAATAAATGATTACAAGTCGTATTATACATTATTGTTTTTTTCATTAAATTCAATCCATTTGTATGGACCATTACCCAATAAATTAACATTTTTTTTGTTTGGCTCTACAATAATACTACTACGTTTACCATAAACAATCCATGTAAATTCTCCTGGTTCCCCATAAACTGTAAATTGATTATTAATTATTTTACTTGCATTAAGAATTCTACATTTACCGTTATATATTGGAGTAATATGTACAGTAAAATCATTTGCAAATTTATCAACATAATCTGGTAATTTAACTATAATATTATTGTTATTTTCTTCGATTGTTGATTCTCCTCTATAATAAACACCTGCTTCTGGACCTTCAAGACAAGCATGAACTAGATATTTACTATTATCAGTTGGATGATCTATAACGAATGTTTTGCTTGTATTGTATAAAATTTCACTTGTTCCTGTATTGTACGTTAATACATTTGTACCAGTTATTGTTGTTCTAATTGGATTAACATAAAAAGTATTTGTTGCTCCGGTATTAAGTGTACCACCACTTGCATTAATGACAATACTATTTGTATGTTGGTTTACTGCACCCGCAAATGGGCCTATTGCTATTGCATTCGAACTTTGACTTGTACCTCCTGCGCCAAATCCAATAGCAACACTAAATGATCCTTGATTAGAATTACCAGAACCATCGCCAATTGCAATAGCTTCACTACCCTGACTGGTTTGACCAGTATTTTTTCCGACAGCAACTGCATTAACTCCTTGTGATGTATTTCCAGATCCTGAACCAATTGCGACTGCAAAACTACTTTGTGCTGAGAATCCAGCACCAGGTCCAATTGATATAGCGTTATTACTCTGATTTGCGAATCCTGCATTAGATCCAATCGCTACTGCACTATTACCTTGTGATCCATTTCCAGCTTGATAACCAACTGCAACTCCCCCAGTATTTGGTGAATTTTGTCCTGCCAAATAACCAATGAATGTTGCTGAAGTAGCTGTGGTAGCATTGGCTCCTGCATCACACCCGTAAATTGTATTAAATTGATTTGATAAAACAACTGATGATCCTGCTACAATATTATTATTTACACATGCAATACCTGTACCGGCAGGGCCTGTTGGACCACCCGGTGTACCAGGCGCTCCAGTTGAACCTTGTACGCCTTGTATGCCTTGTGCTCCAGTTGAACCAGTACTTCCTCGTTGTCCAGTTGATCCAGTTGATCCCTGAATGCCTTGAATGCCTTGTATGCCTTGTATGCCTTGTATGCCTTGTATGCCTTGTGCTCCAGTTGAACCAGTACTTCCTCGTTGTCCAGTTGACCCAGTTGATCCAGTTGATCCAGTTGATCCAGTTGATCCCTGAATACCTTGGATTCCTTGTAGGCCTATTTGACCAGTTGATCCGGTTGGACCCTGAATGCCTTGGAGTCCTTGTGGGCCAATTTGACCTGCTGGTCCAGTTGATCCGGTCGTTCCCAATGTACCGTCTTGACCAGCTGGACCGGTTGGTCCTGACATTCCAATTGGCCCAGTTGCACCATTTTGCCCGGTGGGTCCAGTTGTTCCAGTTGTTCCAGTTGTTCCAGTTGTTCCAATTAGACCATACGGTCCGGTTGGCCCTATTGAACCTGTTGGTCCTGTTGATCCTGATGGTCCAATTGAGCCAAATTGTCCATTTGGACCTGTTGGTCCAATTAGACCTATTTGTCCTGTTGATCCGGTTTGTCCGATTGGTCCTATTGGTCCGGTTGGGCCTTTTGGACCGATTTGTCCAGTTGACCCAGTTGATCCGGTCGGTCCTTTTGGACCGGTTGGTCCAGTTGGCCCAGTTGATCCTGTAAATCCTTGTTTACCAGTTGGTCCCGGAGGTCCAATTGGTCCCGCTGCTCCATATAAACCTCTTTGTCCTGTTGAACCAGTTGGACCCCGTAATCCATGCGTACCTTTTGGTCCCATTGGACCTGTTGGACCTTCCACTACACATGGTGGGGTATAACACGACGATGAGTCAATAGTATCATAATATGAACTACTTGAACCATTTGTATATTTGAATTTTCTATGGCTCATAATATCTAATAATATAGCGTCATATTTTATTTTTATATTTTGACATTTGATTTTCGAATATATAATATATAATATATGGAATTTAGTGATATAATCATTATTGATATAAGAGAAGAATTTGAATTACTCGGAAAACAAATGCATTCGGTTGATCCTTCTGTATTTGTAATAAATATACCAATGAGATCTATTTTTGCAAATACTGATTGGATTAATGAATTGTCGCAAAGTCATAATATATATATTATTTGCCGTCATGGTATTCGGGCAAGTAAAGTTAAAGATAAATATTTTAAGGATAATAAAAACATTATATCATTAGATGGTGGTATTACAAAATTGGAAATAAATAATATATTCGATAACAAAATAAAACTTATTCACGGTAAGGGTGGTCTTGGATTACAACAGTATACTCAAATTATGTTTGCGTCAATTTTAACTGTTTTGGCAATTTTACTATATTTTGATATTGATAAAAAGTATGTTATAAGCTTAATAGTATTAATCGTTTTATTTATATTATATCAGTTATTAACTAATGTTTGTTATTTATTTAAATTTTTGCCATTACCTGTTTTTCATCCTAAAAATTGAATTGTAATTAATATATTTATGATGCATTATATTGAGACATTAAATAGTTATTATGTCTCAAATTAATAGCCATTTGTTTTATAGGGAATATCATGGTCATCGTGTTTCACATTTAGAACAAATAATTCAAACATTTAAAAAACTAAATCCAGAAAAAATTTTGTATATTTGGCAGGTGATTCGTCATTAGACAATAAGTATTGGATCAAAAATGATTTCATGGGAGCTGAAAATGGTTATGAGTGTATACTTAATCCACCACTCATGTTACCTGACATTTGTTATCATTTGAATGATAATTTATCAAATTATTATACAATTAATACCGCTATCGAAGCATCGACATTAATGGATAGACAAAATGGCTTATTGCCTCAAGATAAAATTATACAAGAATATATTACCAATAATGATGTATTGATTGTATCGATAGGGGGTAATGATATCGCATTGAAACCATCTGTAAAAACAATTTATAATATGCTGATGATGACCTATATGAACAGTACTGATATGATCAAACAAGGTCCGGGATCAGCATGGGGAATGAATTATTTCATTAAAATGTTCAAAGACGATGTTGAAAAATATATCTTAAAATTAATTGGTAATAAGAAACCTAAAAAAATTATTGTATGTATGATCTATTATCCAGACCAAACAGAAACAGGAAGTTGGGCCGATAGGACTCTTGGTGCCTTAAATTATAATACTAATCCAGAAAAACTACAGGCAGCGATTAAACAAATTTTTATCCATGCAACAAATAAAATAGAAATTCCTGGTTGCAATGTAGTTCCTTTTCCCATGTTTACAGTCTTAGACGGCAAGGATACATACGATTATTCTGCACGTGTTGAACCATCGAGTCAAGGTGGTAGAAAATTGGCAGAGGCTTTTGCGTCGGTCATCAATAAATAAATTATATTTTGATTGTATTATTTTTTCTATTATTTTAATAAAAAATTTGATTAATTCATAGAATAAAATTAGTTATTATATTATTTTAATATCTTAACATGGCTATTGTGGACGATGATGTTATTAGAATCAGGGCTTATTATTTATCGGAGGATGACGGTAAATTAAATAGACAACGATTATCAAATCAAGAATATTACTATATGGCTGAAAATATCACAAAGTTTATGAAAGAATATTATTTTTTTGATGATCATGTTGACACGAATTATTCTGCTTGTTCTTTGTGTTTTGGACATTATGCTAAAGTCAGTTGTGTTAGTTGTAAACAAAATATATGTGTACAATGTATGCTTAAGACTGATACCTGTCCTTTTTGTTGTAATATAAAGAAAAAAAAGCATTATTTGAAAAAGTACAATACAACTATTGTATGAAAAATTTGATTTATGAAGTTATTGTAAGCTCCAATATTAAGCATATAGTACTTCCAGATCCTATGGATCACCAGGTACTCCTTGTTATTGGGCTACCTGGAAGTGGCAAAACAACATGGGCCAATCAGTTGGATGGATATGTGGTGGTTGATGATTTTATTACAACCTATCACGACGGTAAAGTCATCAATGCTCTTGAAACTGGTAGGAAAGTGTGTATGACAGATCCCAGACTATGTCATCCTTTTACATTCAAGACATACATCAATATTTTCTTGCAGTTTGTTAAAAAAGATAATATTGGATTGATTTTGTTTGAAAATGAGCCAATGATTTGTGCAGAGAATGTCATGGCCCGAAATGATGGCAAGCCTGAAATTGCTAGACTCGTCTTTACGTTTTCTCAGGACTACGAAGCAGAGACGTATGAAGGGTTTGATTACAAAATAATGGAAGTTTGGCAATCGAATTAATTTTTTTATCTGTTTTTGTGTTTTCAATAAATCAAAACTGTGTTAAAGTTATGATTTCCTTGATCAAAGGATCCTTGACTTTCAACACAACTGGTCGTTTTACATTCAGGTTAGACAAACCTTAATAAATAAAATACTGATAGAATTTAACATTTTAAATTTTTAAAGGTATTAAAAATTGAATATTATAATAAAAGATATCTTGATATGTTTAACATGTTTAACATGTTTAGTTATTTTTAAAATGTCTGACATGGATGGTATTATTGTAGGATGGTTATTTCTTGTATTACTACCAATTGTTTTGATAGTAATTTGTACAATCGGAATGTGTATGTCTGCCTGTGTAAATACAGCCGTTGATAATCGAATTCAACATGATCGCTATCAACATCGATACGAACAGAATGAAGACAATCATTATAGAAGAAGTCATCGGCGTATGTCAAACTAAATTCGATGTCTTATGATGTGTGATAAATTAAAATTTAATTTCTTTAATTCCGATACCATCTACTATGTAATGGGTATCATTAATTTTAATGACATCGCCCATACTCATTGACGTGTGTGCTTGTAATTTTTCTATTTTATCCTGATACTCTTTTGTTGCTAGAGGATTTTCATCCGAATTGAATCTATGGAATAAATTTTCTAAAAATTCATTTACATTATCAGTTTCTTGAAATTCATGTTGAAAGGTGTATATGGATGCATAATATTTATTAAATTCTTCTTTTGTAATTTTAGTTGGATTAAGAAACCTTTTAACTAAGAAAGTCTGAGATTGTTTTTGTAAAAGACAGGGATAATGAATACTTACTTGACTTGCCATTTATTTATAATGATAATATGGTTATTATAATATTGTTATTAATTCAACTTTTATTTTATAAACAAACGTGGATAAAATAAAAGTTGATAAAGAAATAACATAAATCGTAATTTAATGATGATTAATTAATTTATAATGCGGAAGTTTAATAAGGTCCTTGAATGGAATGAATTTGTTAATAATCAGCATGAAAAAGAATATGAGATACAGCAAAGATATTATAAATGTAAAGATCTGATTATTAATTTTAAAGATTGTATTAGTTTTATCGATAGTAAGATTGCTGAGCTAAACCATACTGTGAGAATGTGCAAGGATTTAGTTAAAAGATGTCATCGTGAAATTAAAAGCCATGAGCCATCCAAACAAATTATCAAAATAAAAAAAACAGCGGAACACCAATGGGTTGATGCTGGAGCAATACAACAAATAAGTGATAATTGTAAAGTAATGAAAGATGAATGTTGGAAATTATCTAAACAATGGAGAACAGTTGATGATTTGGATCAGTATATGATAGAATCAAATAAAAAAATGGAAGAATATTATCAGTACTTGTCTAGTATTGATGATATGATGACTGGTTATCAAACGATTACAGATGAATTACAGCAAATGATTATAGGATTGGAAGATAAACATTATGATGAATCAACTGGTCCATTCAAAATACCCGAAGTTAGAAATATGATTCTGGATCATTGTGCCGAAGTAGATATGGTGTCTATTGGTCAAATAGCTCAATTAAATAAATTCTGGAATGATATAGTTACAAATCAAGAAAAATATAAAGATGTTATTGAGACACAGAAACAACTGGATCAAATAAATAATGATTGTTGGGACGATTTTGAACGTGATGATAAATGTATGACGTCTGAAGAATGGGGTATTTGTTATCCATGGGAATCTGACCCGAATTGGGGTTGTGATCCAGATGATTATATGTAAACAATTATTTTAATTTATTTCCAACTAAATCTTCAAAATGTTCTTTTGCTTGCTGATATCCCAAACCTTCTAGAGAGTAAAATTTCATATCTTCGATTTCTTTTTCCAATATTTTTATTTTATTTAGAGCATCTGTTTTCTCTTTTTCTGTTTGGTTTAGTTTATTTTCTAACTTTATATTTTGTTTTTGAAGTTTAGGTACGATATTAGAATTACCGACTAAATAACCATAACACGCTATACAAAATATTGTGTTTTCGTACTCGAACCCATCCATACATGATCGATCGAATATTGGGATTGGTTGAGACCCCCAGTTTGTTTCTTTGACACGGCATATTGGTTCATCAATACGGAAATGACATCGATCACATTTTGGAAGATAATTATCAGTGTATCTTGATCCGAAATCAAATAATCGGTAATTGTCATAATCACTATCTGAATCGTCCATAATGATTTGTTTATTGTAATTTTTATTGTAAGTATTATTTTATTTTCAATTTTTATAATATTAAGGTTATAAGCGGAAAACCAATTGAGTTGGTTACCTCATCTCCTCTTAGAGTATGTGATTGTATAATGGATGCTTATGTGATATAGTATAATATGTTAGATATCATAATTAGATTATTATATTAAATTTCACTCTGGAACAATGCAATAAAAATCACAGCGCTATTCCGATATACGGAATTGTTTAATATTGTATATCGGAACAACGCTGTATCTGTTTTGACTGTATATGTTAATTAGTTCATATCAATCGAATACTCTTGTTTTGGAAATTATTTCTGCAAAAAATTTTTTTGAAAAATTCACACAAAGTTTGTGTAAGATATTTTAAATGTTTACAATAATGATCAGAAAATATTTTTTGAGAGCTTTTATAACCAATAAAAAGTAATACAGTTGAATAAATTTAATTGAATTCAATATCTCTAAAAATTATTATGATCAGATTATTTTATTCCATTTATTGGTTAAAAAGTCACGATGTAACTATTTGGGGCAAAATGTCTTAAGGTAATCAATTAACATTTTGCTTGGTAGTTTTTGGTTGACATAAAAGATTACCAGAAATTACCAAGAAAATATATAAAAAGAAAATATGTAAGTTAATATTATATAAATAATGAAATATAATTGTGAAATTTGTAATTATGAGACCGATGACAAAAGCAATTTCAATAAACATTTGAATTCTAAGGCTCATGCCAAAAAAAATACTGGTATACATAATATTAACATAAATGTCAACAAAATGCTACCAAGTAAATTTCAATGTCCTATATGTTTAAAATTTTATTCATCTGTATCGAGCCTTTCTAGACATAAAAACAAATATTGTACTGGAGAAATATTAACAGAAGATGCTAAACTGAAATTGGAAAAAGAGTTTGATGCTAAACTCAAGCAAAAAGAATTAGAAATAGAATTAAAATATAGTAAGCAAATTATTGAAGAAATGAAAACTGAAAAACAACAATTACAAAAAGATAACAACGAATTGAAACAATATATCAAAACAGTTAAGCCTACTACTGTTAACATATCTGTTAAAAAACTAATTCAACAAAATTACCCGAATGCGCCTCATCTTGCTATGTTAGAAAATTATTCTGTTATTCATGAAGATATTGATTTTACCAGCGATCTCATTTATTATTATAAGAAAAATAAATTAAATGCTTATCTAGGTGATATTATCATTAAATATTATAAAAAAGAAGATCCTAAAGAGCAATCGTTGTGGAGCACTGATTCATCCAGATTAAAATATATTATCAAAGAACTAATTGCTTCTAAAAAGTCTATGTGGAGCGAAGATGATAAAGGATTGAAGATAAATAAACATATTATCAAACCTTTATTAAAATATATATGTGATTATTGTTATGACATAATAAATGTATTACATGAAGAAATATATGAAGCGACAGCAAAAGAATGCATTGAAATAAACAAAAAACAATCTTATTTATCTGAAATCCGTGAACAAATTCTTAATGGTCAATTAAAAGACGCAGTTAATAAATATATTGCTCCATCATTCAAATATAATAATGACAAATTAGTTGCATTCGAATAAATTAAGAAATAACAATATCTAATACGCATTCTGGACTATATTTTTTATCAATCATTTTAATGTTCATTTTGCACGTTAATTTGACTTGTTCAGTTTGAATGATTAAAGAGATATCAACGTCGCGATCATCATTCAAATGGAAAAATCTTGCGATAGTAATTATTTGCGGCAAGTCTTCTGAATCTTCTATGCTTATCATTCTACAAGCAATTAAATCACGTGGATATCCATCTGTATTATCAATGCAATCAATAAATATTCTTTGTCCTGATTCCCATTGTTTTAATAATTCGATTTTCTCTGGAGATTGAATTGTAATATTTGTTTTATTGTATTGTTTACCATTAAATATTTTTTTGAATAGATTATCCTTTTGCCAATTTTCTATCATTTCCGTAAATTGCGATTGCATGATATATCTATAATCGTGATAGGCTTCATCTAATGGATAAGTACACTCTTTGATAACTTTATGATATTCAGGGTCGTATTCATTCGAATAAGTATATGTGTTAATCTGACTAAATTTAATTTTATCATTATCGATAATTTCATATATCATCTCGTCCTCTTCTCTCCAAATTGTAATTGGATGATAATCTGGCTTTGTCACTAAATCATCAATGTTGTAAAGTACCTTGATTTCAATCGGATGCCATACCCAACAATGCGCAATCATATATTTTTCATTAATTATCTCAAGATTTCTGATAAATTTATCATCTTCTTTTTCTTTATGAATTAACTGTCCTTTTGTATTATAAACACTTATTTGACCATGAGTATCATTAAACAAGATCATTGTTTCTTTGGATGTAGGATGAGTAACGAATTCAACGATAAAATCACCCGGACGATAAGTATTTCTTTTCAATGTGAATGAATATTGAGCTCTGGCGCGATCAACGTATAATGGATCATTATCGCTTTTAACTATAGGCATATATTTTTCCGGTTCTAATTGTTCATAAAAATCACAATACAAATAATTAGGTGAATAGACCGCACAATATTTATGATCGGGAGTAGTTTTTATTTGTAAATTCATAAACTGATTAAATTGATCTAATTTTTGTTTGACATCCTTTGCTTTTTCTTCCGAATAAATACCTGGTTGTGGATCTTGATGCATGATATTATAATCCTGAACTGTGTTATCCGCATAAAAACTTCCACGTTCAATCGGTTGCCCCACTTTTAGATTGCCGTTTTCGATGTAAAATTTCTTCATTATTATGATAATATTAAATGATTTATACTATTTGATTGTATTCGATAATCAACTTTTTTCATTTTAATATGTATTTATAAAAATTTGATTAATTAACTTCTTAACCTATCTACATTCCTAATAATATATCATTATCAATAATGGTCCTTTATTATCATTGCACTGAGTTCGAGTGTGAAAGAAAATTTGTCACAAAGGATAAACTTATTACCCATTTAACAAACAAGCATCATAAAACATTGGAAGGTGTACCAGAACCAACTGATACGAGTAATGACCCAAAACAATTCTATTTATGTGGAGAACTGGAATGTAATAAAAAATTTAAACTAAAAGAGAAGTTGGTAGCTCATGCCCTTGAAGTACATAGTAAAATCTTGGATAATGTTCCAGATCCAGTACCTATTACAAAGGACAATAAGAAGGCTGAGGAAAAGAAAAAGAATGAACTGAAAAGACAAGAGTTATTAGATGAAAAAAAGAAAGAAATAGAGAAACTTAAGGAATTAGAATTATTTGCTAAGAAAGAAGCAGAAAATAAGTATAAACAAGAACAAATAGAAAAATATAAGCTAATAGAAGAGGCTAAAATGAAACAAGAAGAACAATCATTGCAACAAATGATTAAAGTTGTAGAATTAGAAGAGAAGTGGATAGATATGATAAATAAAGTTCAAGATAATTGTAATAAAGATTCTGAATTATGTAGTATCTGTTTTGATAATGATGCAGATACTGCTATTGTACCTTGTGGTCATAAGTATTTTTGTTATAATTGTATTGCTAATTATAACAAAGCTTATTCGAATAAAGGTTGTCCTGTTTGTAGAAAGGGGATTGTATCATTTATTAAGATCTTTTCTGCTTAATAAACAAATTTTTTTATCGGGCTCCACAATTAACTTCCCTAAGAGCTTCATTTGCTTCTTCAGGTGTACAATAACCAAGTGTTGGATGGAGAAGGTACTTGGTATTCGTTGTAATATTTGCACTTGTGGATGTGTACGAAACTTCTGTCTTAATTTTAATTGTAATTGTGATGATTGGTGGCTGACTGATTTCTGGATTTTTATTCTTACTATTTATTTCGACAAATGTACCATTTTTTAGTTTTATTTGTGGCAATGTGTCAATCACATGTTGTTGATTTTTACTGAGATTGAATTTGCTCACGTGGTGCACTTTATAACGAATGTCATCAGGCTTGAACGGTTTACGATCACTCATGACGTTTACAAGAAGAGTAAAACAATATTGATTTATTGGACTCTGTAAATATTTTGTTTATCAATTTTTTATGAAAAGATACTTCTGGACTAATTGTTCATACTTTGCGCAATATTCCTTCCTTTGTTGTAAATCTAATGAACTCTTATCAAAAAGATGTGGCAGTAGATCGTCCCACTTATTCATTTTAATTAGCATGAAAACTTCATCAACAACATTGTCATTATTAAAAGGGTTAACTCTATTATCAATAAGTAATCTTAACGCAATTTGTTTGTATTTAAGACGACAAGCTAACACTAGTAGTTCATTATCGTTTGCAGATGGGTCAAATAGCCTTTTAACAAGCATATCACGCAATTCTTGTTGCGTGTGATCATTTAACACATAATATTTTGTATCATCTTGATGATCAAATGTTGTAGTAATAATTAATTTTGCTTTTTTAAAGAATTCTTCCTCTGTTAGTTGTATATTGATACTGGTGAAAAATTGTTGAAACCATGGAAGACCAAACATAGATTATTTAATTAAGATTAGCATGGTAATAAATTAAATTATATTGCTTAATCAATTTTTTCTTGTAGTCTTTCAACGGTTTTTAGTAGTACCATAAGCTGTTGAAGTATGAGTTTCTTTAATGTCTTGATTTATTGGCGTTTGTTGAACAATACCAGATGCATGAGGTGTTGATGCAGGGTTAATAACAGTAACCGGTTGTACTGTATTAACAACGGTTACAGGTTGGACTGAACTAACAAAACTAGTTGTTGATGCATATGTTGTTGGTACTGGATTAAAAACTGTGATTGGTGGAGGAATCGCAGTTGGTCGATGTGTTAATACTGCGCCGGTAACGAATCCTTCGGCAAAGGAACTTGAATGGTCAACAACAACAGTTGGAGGTGTCGGCGGAGTATAAACTGGTTGTCTATTTAATGGACGATCATGATATATAGTATGGTTTTTATGATTACAACAAGCAGTACACGCAATTAGTGTAATAACTGTTACAATTCCTACACAGTAAACCATCAATACATAACTAAAAAACATGTCAGTTGTCGCATCATTTTGAGTATTTAGTTTAATAATATTAGGCATGTGCTTTTTTTGTGTATAGTAATTATCAGTATATTCCAAATTATATTCGAGACCACAACTGCCGACTAAAACATAATCGTCAGCCGAGTTGTCATAACCTTCACATGAAACTACAACTTGACCCAATTTAAGAGTTTTATCTAATGTTGATTCGCATTTCCAATCATAGGTTTTTCCATTGAATCCTGAGTTGGTACATTGAACATTTTCAACTGTATAACTTTTTGATTGTGCTGTTCCACCAATACAATTTAATTGTTGGATCGGATTACTTCGTCTTCCTGTTGTAAATTTCCCTTTTTGGAATGTTAAAACTTTGATATCTTTCATATGAATAGCATCATTTGAAAAATATTTATTGATAGCATGAACTGAAATAGTTGTTATAATAAGAAAAACTAGTAATGTCAAAAGGGGTTTCATTTGGAATATAATATTGTGATAAATAAAATAGTTATCATACCATAAATACATCAATTTTTTGTAAGTCTCTTTGCAAAAAATTATTATCATATAATATATCATACAATATATTATATGTCCATTATAGATGAATATTATGCCTTATGTAGTGTATTATTACCAATTGTCAGAAAATACTCTATACCACAATTTAAACTAGAATCAGATAAATGTGCTGTAATGATAGATACAAGATGTTTGCCAAATTTTGAATTTGTGATAAGACAAGTTGGTAGATTTCTTGACGATTCCTGGTCAATGATGATTTTTACTGGAAATTTGAATTATGATTATGTAAAGAATATATGTGATAAAATAGGTAATATAAATGTTGTTAAAATAAATGTAAATAGTTTTACAATAAACGATTATAATAATATGTTATTAAATGAATCATTTTGGCATTTAATTAAAGCAGAACATATCTTGATATTTCAAGGAGATTCATTATTATTAAAACATGGTATCAATGATTATCTTGATTATGATTATGTAGGGGCGCCATGGCCGCATAATTCACCAACAGTTATAGGTAATGGCGGTTTATCATTAAGAAAAAAATCTTTTATACTAAAAGTATTCAAAGAATATAGTATTGATAAGGCTCCTTTTTATATGAAACCGGATTTTCTTGAAAAAGTACCAGAAGATGTTTATTTTTCATATGGTTTGACTTACTTGGGTGGCAAAGTACCATCGTTGGAAGATGCTAAAAAATTTTCAGTTGAATCTATTCCATGTGATGATCCTGTTGGCATGCATCAAATGTGGCATGCTACTGTTCAGTGGAAACAAGCAATTATTAGTTCAGTGTTTGGTATAAATTATAGGAATTTTTATAATTAAGTTAAGATAATTGATTATTATTTTATGGTACAATATATATGATATATATTGTATTGTGTGTTCTTCTAATAATTATTGTTGGTTATGTATATTATCGATATACGCATAAAACACAATTATTCTTTACAACAAATGATTATCCAGAATTAAAAATATTAGAAGATAATTGGAAGATTATTGCAAGTGAAATACCTCCATTTGATATAAATAAATTAGATGAATATCCTAAAAGAACAAGAAGTGCTTGGAATAATGAAGAGGGTAAACAGCTGGCTGATTCTTTAAAAAGTGTTTGGGTTCAAGGTTGGCAAGGGGATAGAATATGGTATAATTTTCCTTTAATGTATCATAATGATGTCATCGATCGTGCTGATGAAATATGCCCTCAAACTATTAAATTATTAAAACAAATATCTACAATACAAATTGCAGGTTATTCTATTCTTATGCCTAAATCCAAATTACCAATACATACTGATTTGACTGGCAAGAAACACGGATCAATGGCATGTAATTTTTTATTAACAGATAACAATGCTAGTTTGTATGTGAAAGATAATGATTTTAAAGAACATAAACACAAGCAAGGCAATTTAGTCGTATTTGATTCCACCAATAAACATTACGCAGATAATAAAGATGATGAAATAAGAGTGATATTGTATATTGATTTTAAGACTAATAAATTCTATAATTGAGACCATTTTTTATATTCAATTATTATATATGGCCAGGTATTATAATTACAGAGAATATTTGACTTACATTTATGATAAATATAATAAATCAAAACCATATTATACAAAAAAATTTGATAAAGATGAATCTCCTGAAATGTTCCTAACATATTTTGAAAGTATGAACGTCTTTCCAATATATCCAAGACCTATTATTATGCCCTTAAAAAAGAAAGAAGAACAATATGATTTAGAGTTTAAGTCTTCATCTAATATAAATTTTGATGTCGAAAAAATTGGATCTATGAATAAACTATTAGAAAGTAAAATAAAAGAATTTGATAGTTATGGCGATAAGTTTAGGAAATTAGCTAATACCGATAAGATTAGAAGATTTTTTAGCTATGAGATTATTGATGCTATTAAACCAAAATTTCCACAATCAAAAATTACAAATGCGTGGGTCAAAATGTACGAACTGTTGTCTACATATAATTTATTCAATCAGGAGACAAAAACAATTAATACTTTCCATTTATGTGAGCATCCTGGAGCATTTGTTTATGCCGTGCAAGATTATGTAAAAAAGAATACTAAAAAACCACATGAATTTATTTTTCAGTCTTTAAAACCAGGAAATGATTTCCAAATATTTAGACCAGACCCAAATCTAGTTAAAAATTATGGGAAGAATCTTGATTATGGACCAAAAAGTGGCGACTTAACAAATCCTGAAAATATTAGATATTACATTAATCATTATAAGAAAAATTATTATAACCTCATTACATCTGATTGTGGATTAGATTATTCAGATGATTTTACCAAACAAGAATTGGGTATGTATAAGATTTTTATGGGAGCATTTATTACAGCAATTGGTTTATCACAACAGGGTAGCCATTATATCTTTAAACTTTTTTCATTTAATGATCTTAAAACGATTGAAATGTTACAGATTGCCTGTTTATTTTATGAAGAAGTTGATGCTGTCAGATTATTAACCGATAAATCTGGGTCAGGTGAAATTTATATTGTATGTTGTAATTTTAATTATAAAGGAAAAATAGATAATGCTATTGATATATTATTAAAATATATGGAGTCAGGTGATGGATTTATTTTATCAAAATTCGATGAAAAATTTACATCAAGAATTGTTAAACATCATCAGTTATTAAGTATGAGAAGAATCACAAATTATAATCAACTATTGTTTAGATTTTTTAATAATAATTATGCTGATGAAATGCCAGAAGTTAAGATATATGTTAAGAATTTGACTGAATATTATACAAATTACTTTTTAACTTTTGTTGGATTAATTTCTAATAAATAGGTATAATGAGTAAAAAAGATATAGATACTTTTTTAGATAAAATGAAAATTAAAAAAGAAGAAAATAAAATAGATGATACATTATTTTTTGAAGATAAATTCTTAAATAGATATCAAGAAATAGGATTGAAAATAAAAATTAGTCAGGAAAACTATTCTGGTGGTGGCAAAAATGATTATGATAATTTTATTGATAATTGGAATAATGATGAGTTTAAAAAACAAATTGATACTATTGAAAAAAGTATTTATCATAAACATAAAACAATATTCACTTCTATGATTAATAAATTTGAACTAAAACAGATGGTTGAACGCTATGTTTTTAATAAGTATGATTTTAATTCAGATAGTGTTTTTATTATTGGTGCTGAAATGTATATTGAGAAGCTAAAATATAATGGAAAAATATACTTGAATACATTACCTAAAAAAGATAATAAGGTACACAATACATATATTAGAGTCGCTTCGAACTTTAAAGAATTTACTGAAAATATTAAAGAAATGACTGAATTTATTGATTATGTGATAAATAATTGTGTTAAAGATAGTGGTAATTTAATTATATTTTGTCCTCTCTTGTTTCCAAATAAAATCTTCTACAATTATATCCTAAAAATAATCAATGAATTTGAATCAGTTGAAATCTTTTATCCGTTGTATTTTATGAACAATATTACCAATAGTTTCATTATACTTAAAAATTATAAAGGCATTAAGAAACGAATAAGTTCATTTTCTGATCAAGTATTACCATTCTTTGAAAAGATAAACAGGTTCTTATTAGAAGAATATAATATTTATGATAATCTGTTAACAATCAAATATAATAATGAAACTATGTTTGATATTATTACTAAAAAATATATTTCTTTTTCAATGTTAAAATATGATCTAAACGGTCTTCAAAAATAATAATTTATTGTTATTTATTAACTTTTCTTCGCTGTATAAACCCTTTCTATTGCGTAGTTCTAATTGTTTTTTAAGTTCTTCAATAATTTTATCTTTAGACTGAGTTTGAACAAGTGATCTAATTAAAATTGTTTTATTTTGATAATTAACTGGATAAATATTCTTATCCCATAAAAAGAATCTGTCAATTGACATATCAAAATAATTTTCATTTAATCTTTCGTCTTTTTTACCATATAATGGATTATATACATGCATATGAAAAATATTAAATTCTGATAAGTTGGGATAATGAGCTCCAACAATATAATTTGTTTTAAATTTGTATTTATCGTATAACATTTTGACTAGTTTGTCGATTTCTTTTTTATAGTTCTGAACATGTCTGATATTATAAACAAAATCTTCATTTTCATATAATTCGTAAAAATTACAGAAACTATTAACCTCTTCTTTTGTTATTTTTGTTAAGATTTCTTTGCCATATTGATTCATGATATCATTTGTTTTTTGATAATCAGTTATATCTTGATTCAATATTGGATCTTTGTTTATTTTATCTAATAATATTTCAAGTTGATTGTAGTTAGTGATCTTTAAATTTGCTGGCGTATACCATAAAATATATAATCTTGATGTTTGTTTGATATATTCTATTAATTGAAATAATATATTCGGATATATATCTTTTGTGATTATTGATGGTAATATCGGGAAGGGTTTCCGATCATAATTATTATTATTATTACAAATTATATTTTCAATATACACAGAAAAAGTTTTTGTATCAATTTCAGAAAAGTTGGTATTTAAAAGATTTAAGATGTATAAAATACACTTCAAATTATTATCAACCATCCTAAAATTAAAAGTAAAATTTTCAGTAAAGATAAATTCATCCAATAAAAATATGCCTAGATATGCGTTATTGATCATCTTTTTTGTAATTTTATGAAATTCTTCTAAATGTTTTGGCAGGTTAATACCAGTAATTAATGCATTTTTAATAGTTGGATATTGTTTAAGAATTTTCCTACATTCTGCTTTCCATACTAAATGAAAAATAATAGAAGGATCAATTGTAGCTTTTTTAATTTCAGGAACAACTTTATTAATATAGTCTACAGATGTTTCTTCTGTGTATAATTTAATTTGATTTTGTATTTTATTAGAAACTTGTTTAACATAAACTTCAACCATCGCAGGGAGTTGGTTAAATAGAATAATTTGTTTTGAATTATTAACATAATCATATTGTATTGAATTAATGTTTTGTTTTATTGATTCTTTTAAATGTTTAATAAAATTATCAGAAAAGTCTTGTATGGTTTTTTTTAATAATGGTCTCATATCCGAATTGATAAGATCATGTAATATTTGATATGTAATGGATTTGATAGATAATTCATAAATTTTATCGTTCAGTTGAATTAAAAAGAATTCAGCGCAATAAGTATGAACGGTATTGGAATAAAAACTATTCAGTATTTTGAATATTTTAATGTCTTCTTTTTTTATATTGAAAAGTAATTCTAATGTTTTTCCAGATGGTGTTGTTTTCAAATTGTTAATGTTTTGGTATCCTCCGTATTGTGGATTTCTATAGCCATCGCAACTGTATTTTTTTGCTTGCTCTGGTGTCAATCTCGTATAATAATTAATTTCATCTGATTTTTCTAACATATCTATAAAATCATCCAATCTTAATGTCCTATATACATCAATAAATGATTTATACTGTATCGATTCGTAGACATTAACCATTGTAAAGGTAAATGCACAAAAATTATATTTTGTATCAGAATTTATAAATATTTGAATCGCATTGATGTCTAAATAATCTCCAAGTTCAAAATTAACTTTATAGAAATTGATTATTGTTTGTTTAATTTCTTTTAATAGTTTTATATTATCCCCTTTATTATTTTTGAGAAATGAAAAAATATCTTTATATTGATATTTATCTAAATTATCTATTGTTATATTACTATCTTTAATAAATAACACAAATTGTATATTAGAGAAAAAATCATAATAAATATCAATATTTTCTTTTTTATTAATCTGTTGAATACGCTTCCAGTTATCAATATGGTTTTGAATAAACGGCATGTTTCCAGTAAATTCGGGCACAATAACAAATTTATCATTTGAGAAATAAAAAGATTGTCCTGAATGATTGTCAAGATATTGTTGTTCTTTTGACTTTTCATTAAAAATATTATCAATAAAATATTCTGGATATGTGCCTATTTTATTAGGATTATATTGATTTGCTTCTGTTATTTTGCATGTATAAAAATCAGTTGGTTTGTCATGTGGTTTAATATATTCATTAAATTCCGCGGGAATATTATTAGGATCATTGTATTGGAAAACTCTTGAAACATTATGAAGTACAGTTTGACCAACATATATATTTTCATTTTCTGGATGACATGATAATGAAGTATCTACTTGATATGTATATTGCAAATTGATGTTATCTAAAAGATTTATTAAATATGATTCGTAAGATTGTTTGGAATAGTTTTCATCATTTAAAATAAAATATCTAATTAATTCAGTGTTTATAATATTATAATTATTATTGTCAATCTTAAGGCCCAAATTAGCCTTACATGATTTTATGTAATCTATTTTATTCATAATATAATAACATTTGATAAAAAAATTATTTTATTCATACCCCCATACCAAAATATTTTTCTTATAAATATGTATAGAATGCCTAAACTTCCAAATTTAAAATTAACATCTGCGTTAGCTCGTTCCACAACCGATTTCCCTTGTCCTGTTAGCATTTCAGAGAGCGGTAAACATTGTTATGCCGTGTATGAAATCAATGTTGACAATACCAATACTCTTGCAGCTGAAATTTTCAGAAATCATGATGGTGAATTAGTATCCGAACAAATTTACAATGGCGATACTACTTATTATTCTGTTGATTCTGGTTCAGCTTCCAATGATTTCAAACTTTTCAGTGTGATCGAAGATGATCAAAATACTAATGTTCGTGTTAGAGTATTGAATCATCAATTACAAGTTGTTGGTGAGAGAATCTTTACAGATGCATATCTTAATGGTTACACTACTGTTGGAGGAGTCTTTAATCACGATGGTTCGCAGGTTTCAGTTGCATATGCTCTTGATAATAATAACCCTCAAACATATACTGTTAAAGTTCTTAAAACAGATGCTAATCTAACATCAAAGGCTGAAATTGTAATTAATGGTTCTGTTCAAAATCAAAGCTTTTTAAGAATTAAGGGTAAAACCTATCTCGCTTTCACTATTGCGAAAGGTGTTACCGACTTAAATGAAGGTCTTGAAATATCGCAACAACCTCCTTATGAAGTTCGTATTTATAGAGTACATCATCATAATCTCAAATTTGTTGATAAAATTACTTTCGCTCAAGGTGTGAATGATATTCCTGTATTCCAAAAGAATCATGATCATGCTATCATCAGTGCTGGCACATACCGTTCTCTTACTGATTGTGAAGTTAATTTTTATGATCCGGTTGATTATGATCAATCTGCTAAAAAATATGGTGCTGAATTAGTTATTTTCAAATTCGATGGTCACAAGATCAAAAAATTATACAAAAAATCATACAATCACACTGTTTATTCACCAGTTATTCATCCTTCTGGTAAATTCCTTGTTCTATCCCAATCAGAGTCTCCGTACAGTGTAACCGAATCTCTTCCATGTGATCCTGACGCATTCTACCCATACAGACCCGGATTTTTCCAATTAGCTGGACTTAATGATGATTATCATGTCCATGGTTATGGACGTGCGCGCGCTATTCCTCATTTCAATGAAGCCGTTTTTAGTGGTAACGGTAAATGGTTATTTACTTCTGGTGCTCGTAGTACATTGCCCGATGAATCTAATCCTATTGGTCTTAAGAATATCCAGCTTTATAAAATCGTTGATCATGATGAATCAAGCGACGAAAGCATCTCATCTTGCGATTCTGATATTGAATCAGTTGAAGGTTCTTTTGATACCCAACACATTGACATTGAATCATCTGGCTCATCCAGTTCAGATTAAGTCAGTGTATAAATAATTTGTTAAATATAATTTGTACTATTTGATGTATAAATTAATTTACTTTGGTCTGGATATAGTTATTTGGTCTTCCCATTCACTCATACCGGTTTGTACTGTTGCAAATTTAACATCATAACCTCCTTCATGACTAATCTTGACAATAACTAATTTAATAGCTTTTGATTTATCATCATTATTTAATAGTTTAGGCGACGGCACTGTAACATAACACGGAAAGTGTTGTTCTTCAATTTCAGCTAAACAAAGTTCATATATTGCTTTAGTATAACTGCGAAATTCATTATCGTAACTTTGTTGAAGAACTTCTGATTTTAGTTTTTGAGGAAACGGTGGAAGAAAATCGTTTTGCGACATTGAAATATAATAATACATCAATAGTTATACTTTAATATATTCAATAAATCAATTTTTTATTCATCATCACTATAATACTCATTACCAAATTTTTCAACATAATGTTTCTTTTTCATTCTCATTCTAGCCATAATTTTTGACATTTTCTCTGGTTCTGGATCTAAACATGGTTTTAGTTTTAATCTAGAAGATTTTTTACTCCATTTTATTCTAACCCTTGTTTTAATCAACAGTTCTTCTTGATATGATTCATAAAGACTAACCAGATCTCCTACCAATGGTAAAAGCTTTTGTTTGTTAAGAAGTATAATCTCGCAAAATTTTTTAATTGTGGCATCGCTCATAAGATTAAAGTATTTATCCAATGTATTATTTTGAAAAATACATCCACATGCCAATCTTTCATCATAAGAGACATAATTATTGCATTTACAATCCTTGCATTTTTCTGGCATGTAATCTTCTTCAAAATATCCGAATCTGTATAATTTAAGTGTGAGATGATGTATTAAAACAGTTATCTCAAACATATTTATTTCATCTGTATCCACAACTGATTCAAGAAGACTTACAATAACATTAAAACATACATAATTTAAATTATCTCTCTTCTCTAACCTTTCCTTGTTTTCATTATAATATTTGTCGATAAGTCGATTCTCCTCTTTTTCATTATTTTCTCTCTTAACTTTATTCTTCTTAATTGTTTCAGGAATAGATTCAATAATATTATGTTTATTAGGGGGTTCTTCTAAATGTTCTTCTTGATCTTGTTGGCGATCTTGTTGGCGATCTTGTTTTATTTCTTCGTTTAATCGATGCATTTCTTCTAACATTACTTCACATTTATTCATTTTATCAAGAATATATGTAAACTGTTTGTTATGACCTTCATCATAACATTCCGGAACAAATGCATAACGTCGATGTTTTAGTCTGGCATGAAATGCACGATTAAACCACAAGTAACACTCATATAGATAATTGAACTTTTCATTTGGATTTGAAATAGGTTTATCTATTTCTAGATTATAAGCTGTGTCGCAAATTTTTTTATAATTGACATATAATTTATTAGCGATTGATAGATGTTCTGAACAATGATTTGTATGGTTAATAGTTTGATTAAGACATCTTTTATCACCATGTATTACTGCACAACATTGGTTATTTTCTTCATTCATTAAATTAGTTTTACAATAATGATTAGTAAAGAGAATATGAAAATATCAACTTTTCAGTAATCGTCAAAAATTTGAATTATTCATTCTCTGGACCTTTTATCATATATATAATTAATCCGTTATATGGAACAAGTTGAATATCTTTCGGTAGCTATGCAACTTAAACTTATTAGTGAGAAGAAAGATATCTTTAAAAAAGAGTTAGATATGGTTATTGAAGAAAGAGATATTATCTTTGAACAATACGCTGCTCATAATACAAAAAGAGAATACTTGTCTTTTGTTGTTGGAAAGACGAAAGAAGAAATACAACATTTTATTCAAGCAAAAGAAGATTTAGAGCTTTTATTGGCTCATCTCTTGGCAAAGCGTGCATTGATGCCTCAAAATATGGAGCTTCTTCCAGCAGACGTTGATGCCAATTATTTTGAAGAAATAGAAATTCAGGATAAAGAAAATGATATTCTATTATTGGTAAAGGAAATTGAATCTCTAAATGAAAAACTAGTTCAATCGAAAAATAATTTGAATGAATTGTTGATAGATAAAGAAATCCTAGATAAACATCGTGAAGTGTGTCGGAAATATCAATCAGCACAAAAAGTTTATAATGATGTATTAAAAGAAGAAATACAGATTGCCCAAAAACTTCTATTGCTTTATCGTAAATTAAAAGATTAATCGCGATAATTAGAAATCTTATCGCGCAGATTTTCATTTTCATTTTCCAAATCGCGAATTTTGTCTTCTAATAGTTGCATTTTTTCGAATAAATAAGACATATAAAGATTATTGTTGTCTTCTCTTAATACAATTTTTCTTAACTCGTCAATTTTAGACATAACGTAATCATGTTTACTAATTTCGCATTTTGTTCCATCTTCATTGGTAACATATAACACATTATCTTCAAGTGTAATTTTAATCTTTAATTTACCTAAATGTAAAAGTAAAACATTAACAGCTGATTTATCCAAACAATAGTTTTCTAACATACTTGATGGATTTTTGTGCTTCAATTTATTTTTAGACATGATAATTATATTTTACAATGAAAGCATAATAAGGATATATTTGAATAATCAACTTTTTAATAAAGTAATAATAAACCACCAATAACTGCTACATTTTTTAACATATTATTAAATTGACTTTTATCTGTGAATGGATTATGGAAAAGAATTGTCGCAATGGTAGTAAAAATAATTAAACAAATAACAGAAATTTTAGTATATTGTTCATTTTTACTCAGTAATATAACAAGTCCTGCAATAATTTTGAAAAGTAAAACGGCGAATGCTATAAGAATAGCTAAAGGGATGCCTTTGGATATAACCGCATTTGAAAAATCATCAAACTTATATATTAATGAATATATGCCAGATATTATAAATAAACTGACAAGTAGTAATTTACCGATATATTTTGTATCCATTTATAATAATGGTATTCAATAAAATATTTATGTCATAAATAATTTATAATGAATAAACCTGGAATTATATTACAATAAGAATTTTTCGACAAGTGATAGAATTTATTCCAATCAGAAATGATCCATCTAGTCCGAAGTATTAGAAAATTGTTTTTATTGTTCTTGGTATTTTGGTATTAACTTGTTCTAGTGTCGGTATGTATTTCATAATTAAATCTGATTAAATAATATATTTATTGACCCATTCTTTGTTCTTTTGGTCTATGATTTTATTAATATTATCTTTATTTTTGCTAAATAATTCTTGATTCAATGATAGAAACACGAAAAACTTTTTGATATCTGCGGCAAAAGTAATAACCTTATACATTATTTTATTATATTCATCTAAAAACTTTTCTGGAATTTTTTCGATCGGGTATTTATTATCTTTTTTCTGATTTAGATTATTTAGACATTCTTTTAATACTTTCAGTTCTTTATCTGATATATTTTTCTTATTTTGTCCTATGATATACACTTCAGGAGACCAGAAATTAGTATTCGATTTGAATACTTTGACGGTTTCATACTTTTCACAAATGATAGCCAAGAGACTTATATACAATCTATTATCGTTGGCAGCAAAGGATTTAATGACGAAACTGCCACCAACTTTAGGTATGAGTAAGGCATAATATAATTCATATATAGACAAGTTTTCATGATCTGGTATTTCTTCTCCAGTCCATTTTTCACCACAGTCGCTTATTAATAAGTCGACATCTTTATATTTTTCCATATAATATTGTTGATTTACTGGATCTAATATATCACCTGTTTTCTTAGGTCCAAGATCCCATTGATTTTTAGTTTTCTTGATGAATTGATAGGTATCATAAAAATCTGCCAACGATGCTTCCAATGATTGAGCCATCCATGTATATTTTTTGATTTTAGTTTTTGTTTTAATAAAATATTCCATACTATTAATGAAATTTCCTGGAGCCTCGCACATGTGAAAAACTTTTACTTCATCTTTATATGGTTTTAACAATTGTATATCGGACAACAATTCAAAAAATTTAATCCATGCTCTACTTACATATTGCCCATTAATATTAATATGTTTCTCTTCCTGTAATTTTTTATTGAGTAATTTTTGTTGAGAATTGATAACCATTTCTATATTTTTGTAAGCTTTATAATTAATCTTTTCAATATATTGATATGCAGATTCAGATACGGCTAAATTACGAAATAAAGTAACATCTTGGTTTAGAATATTGGGTTTATAAGAAAGGTTTGTAGTTACAGACAATGGTTCAATAAATGTGAAGGAAATGTCTTTTATTTTATTTGTAATGATATCATTAAAATATTTCTCTGGAATTTCATTAATCCAATCAACAAGTGGTAAATCATATTTTTTTGCATATTCGACAGCTTGTAGTTTGGATATCATACATTTATTATCTACATATTCTTTATTATCACGATTAATATACATATCCAGATAATGTGAAAAATTACGTATTGACCCTAATAATTTTGTTTTAACATATTCTTTATATTCATTGTATTTGTTTGTGATTTCCGGATCATCTATATCTATGATGTTTGTGATATATTTTCTTTCTTTAATGTTGATGTTAATGTTTAATTCTTTTTTAAGTTCTTCGTCCGATAAATCAAATTCATATCCTCCAGATGAGTCTAATTCGCAAAATAATTTATTCAGTTCTAATAATTTATCTATTTCAGCATTACCTTTATAATTTTCGAACACAACCCACGACAATGAGATATTCGCTACTTCGTGTAAATCTGTATCAACCAGTTCATGAAGATAACATTTTTCAAAATAACAAGATAAATATGTGATGAAATTAAAAACCATTTTATTTGGAATTAAACAAGTGTTTAATATCATTGTACCACCAATATTTAATTTTTGCAATGTTAAGATTATTGGTGGTAATTGTCCCTGTAGTAAATATGGATATCTAATTGTATGCAGTGGTTTGATTTTAATTGTAATATCAATTATTGCAATATCTATATTTTTGACAAATCTCTCTGATTGTTTGATCCAGTTATTATTCATAATACTTCTGATAGAAAATGGATCAATTTTTGCATTAGTCATATATTTTTCTGCTTGTTCAATCATATTGTTTTCAACTTCATAAGCAAAGAATACAAAATTATTTGGATTATATTTTAATGTCTTATATTTTTGATAATAGACAATACCATCTAGAGCATAATGGTTTTTAGAAAAAATTAAATACTTTATATTATTTGTTGGTTTCAATATTTTATTCAATAAACTATATATTGTATATGCTACAGGTGTTTCGAAATTATATGCTAATATACTTTCATTTGGGTTTAACAATTCAAATCTTTTAATATTTTGTTTATTATTCAATGATTTCTTCTTCATAATCATATCTTTTCCTTCAATTGAGCCAACATTGTGAAAATATACACCAACGAAATAATCTCTTGGAATACATGTTTGTTTATGAACATCTTCGCCAGCTCTTTTCGCGTATTCATATGTTAATTTTATTTGTTTTTTAAGCAATGATAATGAAAATATCTCCTTATCAAATAATAAGCTTTTTGTATCTATATTAATGTTCCATTTGTAATCATAACATTTAAAATCGAATAAATAAAACAATTCGGTGTCTCTTTTGCCACCTTTTAAAATATTCTGTTTTATATCTTCGAATATAAATTGTTTGTTTATATTCTTAGTTAATATTGTTTCCTTTAATTCGTCTATTTTATTTTCATAAATTTTCAAATGGGTCATTTCATTATATTTTTTTTTGATTCTTCCTTTATCATATTTTGATATATATACGTCATATCCTTTCTTATCGTCATGGATTCTCTTGTAATAATATAATTTTTCTGAACCAGAAATATCTTTGTTATAGTATTCTAATATATTTAATTCTAAATACAACATCTTTATATGTTCGAAAAGCGTACCGGGTATAATTCTATTACTTCTGAAATTAGTAAGCATTAACCTATTAGACTTGATATTATGATAAACATATATGATATAATATCTATCGTTTGTTGTGAATGGTTTATCTGATTTAAATCGTTCTCCTGTCATTTTAATCACAAACGACCCTAAAAGTTTATCATCATCGCTTTTCCTAAAATTTAGATAAACATTCGTTTTTTCTATTTTATGTGCATTGATAATTCTGATCGGAAACATATCATCTGATCCTGTAATACAACTAATTACTAATTTATTAAATTCAGTATCATAATGAATATAAGGAAGATCGCAATCTTTCTCGATAAATGGATCTGATCTGAATATCATTGAACAATGTTTTAAATAATTAGTCACCATAAATTCACCTAAAATTAATTGTCGATGATTATGGGCCTTAACGATCTTATTATCGCATATAGCATTATACCATTCTGGCATATAATATTCATCAATGTTAATTTCCGGATAATCAGTATCAGTATATGGTATAATGCATCTTTTATTTGTATTTTTATCGGAAATATATGGTTTTAATATATTTTTAATATTATTTTTATATTCTGTATTTGTAATATTATCCAACAAATTTTCACAAAATGATCTTTGTAACGGTGTTTCGTGTGTATCAATATAAGCGAATTTAGAATTGATACATTTATTATAATAATTATCGAAATCAATTTGTGTTGTTGGTTGTGTCATCGTATAGTCTATCATTTTATCAATCATGATGGATTGTGCATTACATAATTCTATTTCATTACGCAGTCCCTGAACCTCTTCTATTTTATCTTTTTTAGCCAGTTCATCGAAATATTTTTTATATAATTCATCGATGTCTGAACAGTTGTTATCTAATTTTTTTGATATATCAGTCATAATTTCATTCCTTTCCCATAGTCTATTTGCAATTCTTTCTTTAGAAAGACCGTAAATACGACGACGTTCTGCTTCTATAATACTGTGAATATTATCCGATGATGTTTCCAGATTAATACCATAGTTTTTCAAAATTTCGAAAAAATTATTATAACTTTGAAATATTGTATTAATCTTATAAATCATTTCTCCGATTTTATCAGGTGATATTGATGTTTTTAAATTTTCCATAAATTGTTTATTGTTCATAATTTTGATTTTTTCATAAACATTATGTTGTTCGATTGTAAATTCATTCGGAACGACTTTTAGAAATGGAATAAATGTAAATTTATCACCAACAACTATATCTGGATTATTTATGATATTATTAATTTGTTTTAAATAAATTTCTATATCAGGGTCCGTTTGAATTAAATATTTATAATTATACTCGTCGTTTCTTTTCATTTTATGAATATCTGAATCAGATGAAAAATCATAATTTCTAAATTTTCTAGGTTGAATATTATCCATTTTTTTATTAAAATCAAGTTGCCTTTCGATAAATTTAGTATAATCATCTACTTTTATATATCTTACAAATCCTTGTTTTTTCATATCTATAGTTTGATACGGTATATAACCTTCTTGTATCTTTTTATTATATTCTGAGACAAGTTCGCTTTTGATTTGAATATTTCGCGATATTTTCCTATTAGTATAGGTATATGTTTCCATAATAGATTTATCTAATTTATAAATAGATAAAATATTTATTAATAAAAATTGATTTGTATTCAATATATAATTTAACTATTTGATAGTTTTATTTTTAAATGGCATTGCAAATATTGAATCGGCTAGGTCCTTTATATAATGGTTATAGTGGCATTTATCCTGATCTAAATGGTGAATGTGAGGCGATTTATGATCTAGACAGTGAAGAATTAATTAAAGATGCTTTTGATAATAATCATAAGGTTGTTAGAGAAGATGATGATACACCGCTTAATAATTTCCAAGAATATCTAGACGACGAAGAATGCGAATATGCAAAAATACTTTATGATTATAAGAAACTGAAAAAAGATTTGGAAGAAAATGTTAATCAAAAAAAGGTCATTGTAAAATTTACTGATGGTAATTGGTACGATTATCCTGAAAAATGGTATAATTTAATTAATCCAAAAACAAGAAATCGTACCGATCGAAAATATCGATTACCTAGGCTCTGGACCAGAAAATACATTACAGTAGATAACCCATTTTGGGAAATCAGAATCGATGCAAATATAAAAGGAAGTCCTATTACTATAGATGATGTCTTATTCGCAACAAGAGCATTAATGGCTGATCATACAAGAACTATTAATGGTGGATATAAAGTAGTTCAGGAAACTAATGATATATTAATTTTGGAACCTGATATAGACAATTTTTCATCATAAATGATAATGAATGGATAAAAATTGTTGATGGAGAGAAACAATTTTTCATCATAAATGATAATGAATGGATAAAAATTGTGATTCATGATTTATTTATTTCTTTTTATGTGTTCTTTCGTGTTTAATATATTTCATGACATTTGGTTCGTCCTTTTTAATACATTTGTAAATCTTTTCAATAAGACTTCTTAATTCTTCATAAGAATGGTTAATAGATGTATCTACTGGTTTAATATGATTAATTGCATATTTCATTGATTTATGATAAGGTTTGATAATTTTATAATCATACTCTAATTTATTTCTTTCTGGCCCAGATGATGTATATTTAACCAGAGTGCCAATTTTATCATAATTGAGCATTTCAATTGGACTACCACTTGAATCAAATATTAGATTACATAATTTATGCTTTGCTTTATAATGCTGAACAAGTTTTGGAAAGTCTGAATAAGAACTAAATGTTGAGGATAATAAGAAACAATAAGGGGCATTATGGAATTCCTTATCAAAATAATTAAACATACGTTTACCAGTTCCATGAATATCAATAAAGATAGTTGTATCGATATTTTTAACCACTGAATTAACATAAGATTTAAAAGCACTATTATGATGACTGGTCGAATCCTCAAATACTTTTCTTGAACAATGAAAATAATAAACTTTTTCATTGGGATACATTGCTTTGAATATCCGATGCCAATGACAACAATCTCTTGTAGCAAAAAGAAATGTTGTACATTTTTTTTCTTGTGTATAATGATAAAGGTAAATACTAGCCAAATACATAAGTGGTATATTAATATTGGCTTGCTCTTCCCACATAACGTGTTCATTTGATTTTTTACTATGTGGATTAGCATCACTGCAGTCTTTTAAAAGATCAATAAATTTATTCCATTTTGAAGAATGTTTTAAATGATTTATCGCATTCTTATGAATATCGTCTAACCCAAGAGGCATTATTAATTTACTATACAATTTATTTTTAGTCAGGGGTATAAAAATTATATCAGATCAATGTTCGTACATCGTTCTTAGCGCCATAATATCCATAGTAAAGAAAAATTGAATTATAATCTGTTTAATGAGGTCATATAGATTTATTTATAGTATTCCTTGTAAACATGGAAGTCTTTGTATCTGACAAAAATCACGATCGCGAAAGGCTTGATGAATTGCCAATTTACGATATGATTAATTATGAACAATTAGACAAACAACCGGTGTACGACCAACCGGTGTATGATGAACATGAGTATGACGAACCGGTGTATGATGAAATTATGGACTTTGAAAATACTACACAATTAAACTATATAATTAACAATATCATCCTATCTGCGCAGAAAAAACAGACTCAGCTACAATCAATTTTAACAACTCTTGAGCAATTGTTCAGTAAATTTTATTATGATTGGTACAACA
>Ga0154020_10001144_pt1 | contig 32694 bp, 5 predicted proteins | sample Klosneuvirus_201_FD_109709 | JGI IMG/M metagenome (GOLD analysis project Ga0154020, IMG submission 109709) | Active sludge microbial communities from wastewater, Klosterneuburg, Austria - Klosneuvirus_20160825_MG | ecosystem: Engineered > WWTP > Aerobic digester > Activated sludge | place...
GTTGAACAGCGCAATGGACGCTCTGATCGACTTGCGCGATGTTCTCAGCTTGATCCGGATTGCGGTACGCGCCAGCCCTGGCTGGCCGTTGTCGTCACCGCCCGCCGGCTTGTCTGTCGGTTCACGCTGAAAGCGGGTTTTGCAGGGCCGACTACTGATGAAGGACCGGTTTGGAGCACGCCATTTGACACGCTGCCATCGGCGATCACCAGATTGCATCCGAACCTCGAATGCTGAGCTCGGCCAGCGATAGGCGCGGCGCATGAGGGCGTTTGAACGAACTCTTCTTCTTGCCCTCGCTCACGCACCCTGCGCACCCGCAACACTAAACCGAAGCCACCGCGTACTCGGGATGCTTCCACTGCATGTTGCGCAGTTTCGGCGATGTCTCCGCCGCGGCCTCTGCACCGAAGCTGGCCATGGCGGAAAGCAAGCCGGCCACCTGGCTGTTGGTGATCGTCGTCCCGTCCGCATACCGGAACTGCTCGACCTGATACTGGCTGCCCAGGTACCAGTTCTGCACGACCAGTTTGTCCGCGGTGCCGAGTATCGACAGTTCCAGGTTATTGCCTACGCGGACGAAGCTCGTTTCCGTCTGCACGATCCCGGCCCCTAGCAGAACCTGGTCGACAACACCTGCAGTGGCATCGTTCTCCTGAATGGTGTCGAGTCCCCAGCCTCGTCCGAATACGTAGCTATCCGCCCCGGTACCGCCGGCGAGTACATCGTTGCCAGCGGCACCGTCAAGGGTGTCGTTGCCCGCTGCGCCCGTGAGCGTGTTGGCGCCAGTATTTCCAGTAAGCACGTTGCTCGACGCGTTGCCCGTTGCGTTGATGGACGAAGTGCCCAGGAGCGTCAGGTTCTCGAGGTTTGTTCCCAGGGTCCAAGTTACGCTGGAACGCACAGTGTCTGTGCCCGCGCCCGCGCTTTCGGTAGTCACATCGGTCGTTGCATCGACGACGTAGGTGTCATCCCCTGTGCCGCCCACCAGCGTGTCAGTACCAGCGCCGCCATCCAGCGTGTCGTTGCCCGCGCCACCTGTGAGCGTGTTCTTCGCGCTGTTTCCAGTCAGCACATTGTCTAGCGCGTTGCCAGTGCCCTTGATGGCGGTAGTACCGGTCAGGACGAGATTCTCGACATTGGCGCCCAGCGTCAGCGTCACGCCGGACCGCACCGTGTCGAACCCTTCGTTGGCCAGTTCCGTGACCACGTCCGTCGCGACGTTGACCACATAGGTGTCATCACCCGTGCCGCCGACCATGGTGTCGTTGCCGGTGCCGCCATCCAGCGTGTCGTTGCCTGCGCCACCCGTGAGCGTGTTGTTTGCGCTGTTGCCCGTCAGCAGGTTGTCGAGCGAGTTGCCCGTGCCGTTGATGGCGGTGGTGCCGGTGAGTGTCAGGTTCTCGACGTTGGCAGCCAAGGCGTAGGTGACTGAAGCCTGAACAAGATCGAGGCCTTCGTCGAACAGCTCGACAACCGTGTCCCCGGCCGCGTCAACGACGTAGGTGTCGTTGCCGCTGCCGCCGATCATGCTGTCGGAGCCCGTGCCGCCGCTCAAGGTGTTGTTGGCGGCGTTCCCGCGCAGCACGTTATTCAGAGTGTTGCCCGTGCCGTTGATGGCGGTGGTACCGGTGAGTGTCAGGTTCTCGACGTTCGAGGCCAGGGTCAGCGTGACGCTGCTCAACACGGTGTCGGTACCCGCGCTTGCAGCTTCGGTCACGACATCTGCTGTGCTGTTCACCAAGTAGGTGTCGTCACCTGTACCGCCGGCCATCGTGTCGTTGCCGAGGCCGCCGTCGAGGATGTTGGCGGCGGCGTTGCCGGTCAGCGTGTTGTTCAGCTCATTGCCGGTGCCGTTTATTGCGCCCGCTCCGGTCAGCGTCAGGTTCTCCACATTGGTGCCCAGCGTCCATGTCACAGCGCTTTGTACGAGGTCGGTGCCCCCTGCGGCGGCCTCCATCACCAAGTCGGCTTCGGAATCCACGACGTATGTGTCGTTGCCTGCACCGCCCACCAGCGTGTCGTTGCCGGCGCCACCGTTCAGCACGTTGGCGCCACTGTTGCCGGTCAAGACGTTGGCCAGCGCGTTGCCGGTCCCGTTAATGGCCGAAGTGCCTGTGAGCGCTAGGTTCTCAACATGGCCCGCCAGCGTCCAAGTGAGGCTCGACTGAACCGTGTCTGTCCCCTCGTCCGCCAGCTCGGTCACGGCGTCACCTGCGTTGTCCACGACGTAGGTGTCGTCCCCCGCGCCGCCGAACATCGAGTCGGCACCCGACCCGCCGTTTAGCGTGTTGGCCGCGCCATTGCCGCGCAGCACGTTGGCCAGCGTGTTGCCCGTCCCGTTCAGTGGCAGGGTACCGGTCAACGTCAAGTTCTCGACGTTCGTGCCCAGGGTGTAGCTGACAGCACTCTGTACGGTGTCCGTGCCCGCGCTGGCACCCTCCGTCACGACATCCCCACTGCTGTCGACGAAATAGGTGTCGTTGCCGGTGCCGCCGACCATGGTGTCGTTGCCGGCGCCGCCGTCGAGTTCATCGTCTCCAGCGTTGCCACTGAGCCAGTCACTGCCGCCCAGCCCGCGCAAGACGTCGTCGCCAGCGGTGCCAACCAGCGTGTCGTCACCGGCCGTGCCGTAGACCGTGCGAGCGAACCCGCTCAGCTGCGCGGCGTCCCAGACCGTACCGTCGGCGAACGTCACCAACTCGATGCCCGAGATCCACAAGACATTTCCGCTTCCTGCCACCTCGAGTGTGTAGTCAGGCGAGCCACTTGCGGGATCTTGAAGCGCCACCCGCACGTCAGCTGCTGCAATGCCAGGGCCCATGGCCACCGAGTCTGCCAACCCCTCGTTGTCCCAGATGGCGTCGTTGCCATCACCCAGGCGGTACTCGTAGCGATCATTCCCCGCACCGCCGTACAGCACGTCGTCGCCGAGTCCGCCATCCAGTACGTTGGCGCCCGCGTTGCCGAACAACGTGTTGGCCCCCGCATTACCGCAGCCGGTGAGCGCTGCGGTCCCGGTGAGCACTAGACTTTCCACCTCGTCGGCAAGAGTCCAATCCAGGGAGGACTCCACCGTATCGAAACCTCCGCCGGCAACCTCGACTGTCGCGTGCGCCGCGCTCGAAACAACGTAACGGTCGTCGCCCGCGCCACCGGTCAACACGTTGCGGCCCGCATTGCCCTCCAAGTAGTTGGCACCCGAGTTGCCGATGGCATCGATGTCGTTGGCGCCGGTCAACACGATGCGTTCGATGTTCTCCGGCAGCGCACAGCTCACGCTGGAGCGGATCTCGTCGATGCCGGAGCGGGAGTCGCTGCCCTCGACGACCAGATCCATGACGTTATCGACAACGTAAACGTCGTCACCGCCGCCGCCCTGCATGAGGTCGATGCCCGCGCCGCCGTCCAGCGTGTCGCGGCCGTCGCCTCCGATGAGAACGTCGTCGCCCGCGCCAGCGGAAACCGTGCCTCCGATGTACGCGAACAGGTCCGGTCTGTAGGTCGAGCCCAGGTAGCTCAGAGCGTCATTGCCGGCGGTTCCTTCGATCGAGAACCCGCCGCTCAGAGTGGCTGCGACGGTCAAACCCTCGACGTTCGCAAATTCCGTGAGCCTGAACGTACTCCCGGCCGCCGGCGCACTGCTCAGAATGACGGTGTCGAACCCCTCTCCGGGCTGCTCCAGCGCCACATCCGCCGCGCCCAGCACGTAGATGTCGTCGCCCAAGCCGCCCGCCAATGCGTTGCTGCCCGAACTCTGGGTGCCATCGAGACGGTTGTTCAGCACATTGCCGAACCCGGCGATAGAGGCTGATCCGGTCAGCACCAGTGCCTCCAGGTTGGAGCCCAGCGTGTAGCCAATAGAAGACCTCACGGTGTCGTAGGAGACCGTACTGGTCTCGTTCACGACGTCCCCCGGGTTGTCGACAACGTAGGTCGTGTCGTCGTGCGATCCGTTCATCGTGTCAGCACCTGCGCCACCATCGATGGTGATGGCCGTGCCGACGTTGGTGCGTATCGCGCTGGCAGACCAGTAGCCGGCTACTCCCCCTGCCACCGTGATGACGTTGTCGGAGGCGTTGCCTGTCAGGGCTCGAGCAATTGGCTGGCCCATGTTGTAGTAGGTGCCGTCGAAGTAGGTATCGATCAGCACCTCCACGTTCGCCGGCAGAGTGCCTCCCCGGCTGATCCAGGTGTCGTACCCTTCACCCGGGTTCTCGACGATCAGGGCTGCGGAGTAGGGGCTCTGGTAGTCGTAGACATCGTCCCCCGCGCCGCCGATGAGTGTGTCCGTGCCACCGGTGTAGCCGGTCGAACTGACGAAGGTGTTGTCGCCCGCATTCCCGGTCAGCACGTTGTCGAGTTCATTGCCGACGAGCCTGGCGTTGAGCACACCCGTGACCGTGAGGTTCTCGACGTTGCTTGGCAGGGCATAGCTCACTGTGGATACCACGATGTCGATGCCGGCGTTGACGCCTTCCGACACGGTGTCGAGGGCGTTGTCGACCTGGAAAACGTCGTTGCCGGCCGTCCCTGTCAGCGCATTGACGGCGCCCGACGCGGTAAGGCCTGCAATCTGCGCGGCATCCCAGACCCCACCGCCGGCGAAAGTGATGCGCTCGATGCGGTTGTCGCCAGGCAGCCCCGTGCTGCTGTTCAAGGGATTGAAGTGCCCTTGCACACGAAGCTGCGTGCTGGTGTTCCTGAGGATCAGAACCAGGTCCTGCCCGTCACGGACCAGCGCCACGTCGCCGGGCACCAAGCCAGCACCCAGCTGGACGGTGTCCACTTCATCCGTCGAGCCGCCGGCTTCGACGATCACGTCCTTGCCGGAGCCGAGTCCGAAGCGATAGGTGTCGGCGCCAAGCCCGCCTTCGAGCCGGTCCTGACCCGGGCCACCATCGAGCGTGTCGTTGCCCGAGCCCCCGTACAGGGTGTCATCGCCACCCAGTCCGCTCATCGTGTCGTCGCCGGCGAACCCGAGCAGGGTGTCGTCCCCCTCGGTCGCGGTCTGGCCGCCGACGCGGGCGAAGATGTCCGCCGTCGACCAAGTCGTGCCGTCGTCGAAACGGATGACGTCGATCACGTTGTCCGCTCCCTGAACGACAGAGAAGAAACGTCGTACCAGCGCCAAGTTTGGTGGCCAGCCTGTGCTCTGGCTCAGCATGAGGTCGTCATAGCCACCCGTGGAAGCATTGAAGTCGCGCCGCAGTATCAACTGGCTGGGCAAGAGGCCCGGAGGGAGCAACAGCGTGTCAAGGCCTGAGGCCGAGGCTCCGTCGGCAGCCTGTATCAGCACGCCGCGGGTGCCGGTCAGCACATAGGTGTCGTTGCCCGTGCCGCCATCGGCCGTGCTGCCATCAATCAAGGTGTCGTCGCCAGCGTCGCCGAATAGGTAGTGGTAGCCCAGGCGGCCGTCCAGCGTGTCGTTGCCACCCTTGCCGCGAATCGTGTCATTGCCGTACGAGTCAGCCCCGACCAGCAGGTCGTCGGTCGTATTGAAGCCGTTGATGTTGTCGTTGCCGCTGGTGGCCTGATCTGCGAAGACCCGCGCCAACCATTGCGCTTCGTTCCATACCGTGCCATCACCGAACTGGATGCGTTCTATCCTGTTCGCAGCGCCGTAGACATCGGGGTTCCAAAAGCGGGCCTGATCGCCAGTGCCGACGATGCCCACGCCGATCATCGAGCCGATCACGCTGAACTTCAGATCCTGAGGCGTGAGTCCTACGTCCAGACGCAACACGTCGACGTCGCTGCTGGCGCCTTGATCGTCGATGGTGTCCACACCGCTGCCGCGGCCGAACATGTAGACGTCTGAGCCAACGCCGCCATAGAGCGAGTCGGCGGCGTTGTCGCCTCGACCGTCCAGCGTGTCGTCACCGGCACGGCCGGCCAGCTGGTCAGCATCTGCACCACCAATGAGCCAGTCGTTGCCCTCTCCGCCGTCCAGGAAGTCCTGGCCTGGGCCACCGTCAACGTAGTCGTCGCCGCCCAAGGCCTGGACGATGTCGTTGCCTGCCAGCGCCAAGATGACGTCACCACCGGCCGTGCCGAAGAAGTTGTCCGCACCCGAGGTCAATTCGTTGGTGACATGGGAAGCGATGGCCGCGTCGTCCCAGACTGGCCCTCCCTCAAACTCCACGCGGTTGATCGCAGCGCCATCGAAGTGATTCAGTACCGTGACCTGATCGGTGCTGCCGCGCAGCTTCACCACCAGGTCGACGCCTACCCGGGTCAGCGCCACGTCCACGGGCGCCAGGCCTGCGCCCATGCGCAGCGCATCCACCTTGCCCGGACCGTTGTCGGTGTTGTCGATCAGGTCGACCCCGGCGTCCAAGCCGAACAGGTAGGTGTCGTTGCCCAGGCCGCCGACCAATGTGTCGTTGCCGGCGCCACCGTCGAGCGTGTCATTGCCCGCCTGCCCCAGCAGCAGGTCATCACCGGCATGGCCCGCAATGCGGTCGTCACCGGCCGTGCCGCTGACGGTGTCGTTACCCTCGGCCCCGTCGAAGCCCCGGGCCACCAGTTCGGCGTAGCTCAATGTCGTGCCATCGAAGAACTCGAAGGTATCGATGGGTGCAATGGGCAACCCAGCACTTGCGTCGAACGCCCCCAGCGTGATGCTGTCCGCCACATCCAAGCCCACCTGCAGGCGCATGGCGCCGGCGGCGCCTGTGAGACGCAGGTCGCTCACCAGAATGCCCTCGCCCAGCACCAACCGGTTAGGAGTGGCATTGCCCTGCGCGTCTACCTTGGCACTGGTGTCCGTGACGGTGTCGCTGCCATCACCAAGGCTGTACAGGTAGGTGTTGCGGCCGCCGCTGCCGCTGAGCGTGTCAGTGCCACGGCCGCCCGAGAACGTGGCACCTGGCGTGCCGGCGGAGATCGTGTCGCTCAAGCGACCACCCAGCATGTGCTGGTAGCCGGCCGAGTCCAAGGCCTGCATCGCGGTGTCATTCAGCTGACCCACCAACTGGCTGTAGCTGAAACTGCGACCGTCGGAAAACTGGTAGCTGTTGCCGCTGCCCGCGGCGCCGCTGGCGATGACCAGCTGGTCCGTGGCGGAGTAGGTCAGGATCAGATTGCCCGAGCCATCGCCGGTTACCTGCGTCGTGCTGCTTGTCGCGCCTTCCAGCACCACGATGTTGCGGCCTTCGTTGTCATTGATGGTCTCGCTGCGGCCCAGCGCATCCAGCGGGCTGCTGCCGGCGGCGATGACATACGTGTCGTCGCCCTTGCCGCCAGCCATGTAGTCGGTGCCCGCGCCGCCATCGAGCGTGTCGTTGTCGTCGCCGCCATCCAGGGTGTCATCGCCCGCGCCACCCAGCAATGTGTCGTTGCCGCCATTGCCGTACAGGATGTCGTTGCCCGCGCCACCGTCGAGGTAGTCGTCGCCCTCGTCGGCCGCCAGCGTGACTTCGTCACCGTCGCCGACCAGGAAGTCGGCGCCCTCGCCGCCAAACAAGGTGTCGGCGCCGCCGCCGCCCACCAAGCTGTCATCACCCGCTTCGCCGTCGAGGTAGTCGGCCCCATATTGCGCGCTCGTCAAGCCCGGGGTGGATGCATCGCCCCACAGGCTGTCGTTGCCGCTGCCGCCAAAGAGGGTGTCGTCCTGCCCGCCGCCTTCCAGATAGTCGTCGCCCTCTTCGCCGTCGAGATAGTCCTGGCCGTGGTACTGGCCGTCGAGGTTGGCCAGGCTGGCATCACCCCACAGACTGTCGTTGCCGATACCCCCGAAGAGCACGTCGTCCTTGCCACCGCCAGAAAGTTCGTCGGCGCCGTCACCACCATCGAGGTAGTCGTTGCCGTGAATGGCATACGGTGTGCTCAGTGGGTTGGAGTCGTCACCGAAGAGTTGGTCGTCTTCGGTGCCGCCATAGAGTTCGTCGTCGCCGCCCTGGCCGACGAGGATGTCATTGCCTGCACCGCCCACGAGGATGTCGCTGCCGTGCTCAGCGGCGGCAACACTGCTCGAATAGCCAGCCAAAGCAATGCCGTCACCAAAAATCTTGTCGTCCCCGGCATCGCCGAAAAGCACGTCGGCGCCGCCGAGGCCGCTGATCGTGTCGTGGTCATCACCGCCGTGTACGACGTCGGCACCGCTGCCGGCAAAGATGAAGTCGTTGCCCGCGCCGCCGTCAATCAAGTTGCCTTGGTCGTTGGCAAGCGTCGTGGGGTCAGCACCGGCCACCTGGATCAGATGGAAGCCGTTGCCATCAATGCCGCCGTCGTACACCACCCATGAGAAACCTCGGGCGTACTCGGTCCCGGTCGCCACGGGTGGCGTGAATGAGGTGCTGGTGGGCGTGTTGAGCGAGCCTGCTCCGGAGCCGAAGATGAAGTCGTTCCCGGCACCGCCATTCAGCGTGTCAGCGCCAGAGCCGCCGAGCAGCAGGTCGTCGCCGGCGCCACCTTCGGCAAAGTCGTCGCCTGCGCCACCCGCCAGTGCGTCGTTACCGCCCAGGCCCTGAAGTCTGTCGGCGGAGGCTGCGCCGGTGATGACATCCGGTGCGTCGGGCAGGAACACGCTGCCTGTGTAGTTGCCGTCGCTGACGGTATAGGTGCCGCCGCTGGATTGCTTGCCGAAGTCGCCGCTGTAGCTGGCGCTTGTCTGCGGCGCGAGCACGTCGGCGCCACGCGTGATCCCGAACTGACCATCCGCCCAGTTGCGGATGGTGATGGTGCCGGTGTTGGCACCTGACGCGACCGTGATGACGAGGTTCCGCTGGCCAGCGTCAACCTGCACCAGGCTGTACGTGTAGTCCTTGTCGTCGGTTTGCCAGGTGGTGGCGGTTGGGTTGGTCTTCTTTGCGCCAATGCCGCTCACGTTGCCCACGCCGATGAGTTCGAGCACACCGGCTCCGTCGGAGTCTTCTACAGCGTCGCTGCCGAAGGCGCCGCTGAAGCGGTACACGTCAGCACCCGCACCGCCGAACAGCCGGTCGTTGCCAGCGCCCCCGTCCAGAACGTCGAGCGCCAGACCGCCCATCAAGATGTCGTTGTCAGCGCCGCCGCTGAGGAAGTCGGCTCCAGCGCCACCGATCAGGATGTCATCACCAACTCCACCGTCGAGCACATCGGTGCTCGCGCCGCCAACAGCAACGTCGTAGGCTGCGGCGCTCGCTGTCCAGGTCATGCCCTCAGCGCCGCTCTGGATGTGCCAAGCGCTCTGCGTTGCCAGCTTGTAGCCTGCCGCAGCCCATTCGTCAGAACTCAGGAAGGGCTTCATCGATTCGGCGAGCAGCCGTGGGCTCTTGAGTTCGGCTTGGCCCGTGCCGATGTCAGCGTAGTTGAAGTGGATGCCATTAGCGCTAGTATTGAACAGCGCGGATGTCTCCGAAGGTGCGTTGAAGTAGTAGTACTCCATTGCGGCAACGGCTAACGCCTGTTGCATGGCGGATTGACCAGCGGCGCCCGCAGCGCCCTCCAACATTAGAACCTCTGTCCCGAAGCGATCCAAGAGGGGCTCGGTCCCTGTTGGCTTGACTTGAGCGCCATACAACGCAGCGAGAAGATCGCGCTGGTCAGCAGTCTCAGCGTCAGCGGCGTATAGAGATTCTCTGAACAGCATGGACATCAACCATGGCGCCCTTCGTATCGCATTCTCAAATGGGCTCGATGTCAGTATCGCTGCGAGCAGGTTCATCGAATGGAGTTCATTTGTTTTCGACACTCCGGTTGGCGCTCCAACATCTACGGCAGTAGAGGTCCCAATTTCCGTTCCAGGCAACCGAAAATCCTCAAGAAACTCCCCCTTGAGAAAGTAATTCTTTACCTGCGACTCCCGATTAATAAAGACATTCGGAAGCGCGCCCCAATATGCATCAAACGCCGGGTCCGAGTAACCGACTGCGGCGGTAATTGCCTTGTACCACGGAAGGGCAAGGATGGAGCGAGCACCGATTTCAAAGGGCGCCGCATCAAAAACAGTAGCGGGGCGATTGAAGAATATCGACATCATCGTGGCAAGGCCACCACCCAGCGAGTGGCCCGTAAATGATATTGCTGCTGATGGATTTGCCGCCTTGACACTAAAGTACAGCAGCATCGCCTCAGTCACTTGGGGACTTGGCAAGACACCGGTACCGAGCAGTAGGTTGGCCCATCCAAAGTCTGTTACCTTGTCGCCATTTGTGCCGGTGTACGCAATGACTATTTCATTGCTGCTGACGCTCCTGTAAACACCCGCGGAAAACCCATTTGCACGGTCAGGCAACCACTCAATTTCAACCCAGTCAGCCGGAATGGGGGTCCTATTCTCGGGTGTTGCCGCATATACACGAGAAGCAAGTTGGGCATATACAGGCGTTTCTATCACTTGGATTCTCCAGCAGAGTATTGTCGAGACTAGCCTAGAACTAGCAATTGGTTTCCCACTTATCCAAAACCATTAGATATCGTGGTGCAATCCTTGGATCGCCGCGCGATCCCCGCTTGCTGTCAACTGTCTGGTCAGGCACTCCGCTTGACCTTATAGTGACGAGCATGTTGCTCTCGCGCCCGATGTACTTCTCTGACAATGCTTGCTGAATCCATCGCCCATTGCGATAGTGGAACTCGGTGTAGGGCAGTTTTGGGCGCCCCAATTCGTACCAACCGGAACAGGTGGCAAAAGTAGCCACGACAAACCACTCCTGAGTGTCGCGATCCCGGTCAAACACCAGTGGTTGAAACTTGCCACTCCATAGTGCTGGATTATCGGGTTTGACGGGTTGAATTATCTCTGCCGTCATACCCTCGTTTTCCCACCCGCCGGGCCCACCGATGCCGCCGATGGATTGAGTTTTCGCAGTTCGCTTCACAACGATGACCTCGCCGCTAAGCAACTGAACCTCCTCCTTCCAATCTAGCGTGCCTTTGCCACAACCTATGATCAAAAGGCAGCAGAAAAGTGCGGCGGGTACACGAGTGCTATTTTGAGCTGGGCGGAGCTTGTCGTCTGCGTTCCGCCGCGCTAGGCCGGGCGAACGCGCTACAACGGTTAAGTACGGAAGTAATTTCATGAGCGAACTCAAATAATTTCGCTTGGTGTGTCCAAGATCGTGGCTCATTTGCCTCACCTCTCTTTCAAACTCTCACCCGTGGCCTGTCGAATCGGACTCAACAGAAACTCGATCACCCGCCTTCGCCCCGTCTTGACTTCTGCCGTGACGGCCATTCCCGGGGCCAGCCGGACCTGCTTTCCGTCCACATCGATGACATCGCGATCCAGCCGCAAAGTGGCCGGGAAGATTGCCCCGCGCTTCTCGTCACTGACCGCATCCGCCGTCACCCAGGTCACCGTGGCCGGCACCGTGCCGTAGCGCGTGAAACTGAAGGTCTCCACCTTCACCTCGGCCTTCTGGCCCGCGCTCACGAACCCGATGTCCTTGTTGTCGATGACCACCTCGGCCGTCACCTCGCCGCCGTCGGGCACGATGACCATCAGGGTCTGCGCTTCGGTGACCACGCCGCCGGTGCTGTACACCGCAAGCTGCTGGACGGTCCCGTTCACCGGTGAAGTGAGCCGGGTCAACTGCTCGCGCTGCGCCGTCTTGGCCGCTTGCTGCAGTAGCTGTGCGCCGTCCAGCACGGCCTTGGCGCGTCGGTCGTTCAGGTTGCGCTGTGTTTCTGCCAGGTACGCGGCCCTGGCCTTCCGGCTCTCGGCAAGCACGGCCTGCGTTTCCTTCAAGCGCGCCTGCTGTGTGGCCAGGTCGCGTTCGATCTCGACGCGCTCGCGTGTGCGGTCCTGTCCGGCGTGGCCGGCAACGAAGCCTTGCTCGCTCAGCGCCTTGAAGTCCTGTTCGCGCGCCTGCGCCATGGGCAAGGTGGTTTGCAGCTTGGCCACCATCTCGCGCACCGTGGCGATCTCGGCTTCGCGTCGCACGATCTCGGCGTCCAGCCTGGCCAGGCGGGCGCTGATGTCGCCCCATTCGGCCTTCAGCTGCGCTTGCGTCGCCGGGTCGTGCAGGCTGGGCGAGCGGCCAGCGCTCAACGCGTCCAGCAAGGCCGTGGCGCGCGCTGCTTCCTGGCTGGCCGAACGCTGCTGCTCCTCGACGCCCTTGCGGTCGGCATGTGCACTGGTCGGGTCCAGGTCGATCAGCACCTGCCCGGCCGTCACCTTGTCGCCGTCGCGCACGTGGATCGCCCGGATGACCCCGGCTTCCAGCGGCTGCACCACCTTGGTCCGGTCGCTGACCACGATGCGGCCCTGGGCCACGGCCACGATGTCCACCTGGCCCAGGATGCTCCAGGTCAGCGCTACCGCGAACAGCGCCATGATGGCCCAGGCCGCGCGGCGCGGTGCAGGGTGCACCGGGGTTTCCTGGATCTCCAGCGCTGCAGGCAGGAACGCCGCCTCGTCGGCCAGCCGCTTGGGCCCGGCCAGTTCATGGCGAGCCGCCCAGGCCGCGGCCAGCACCGCACGATAGCGGGCCAGCAGTTCCAGCGCCGGGTGGCGTGCTTCAGTGGCGCCGTTCATGCTGTGCTCTGCGGCATGCCGGGCACGGCGGTCTGCAGGCGCCACAGGCGCGCGTACAGCCCGCCCTGCTGCACCAGCGCGTCGTGCGAGCCCGCTTCCACGATGCGCCCCTTTTCCATGGCGATGATGCGGTGGGCATGACGTACCGCCGTCAGGCGGTGCGCGATGATGATGACCGTGCGCCCCTTGCAGATGGCGGCCATGTTCCTGTGCAGGATGGCTTCGCTCTCGTAGTCCAGCGCGCTGGTGGCTTCGTCCAGGATCAGGATGCGCGGGTTGGTGAACAGCGCCCGGGCGATGGCGATGCGCTGGCGTTGCCCACCCGACAGCCCCGCACCCTGCTCACCGACGATGCTGTCGTAGCCGTGCGGCAGTTCGCTGACGAAATCGTGGGCGCCGGCCAGGGTGGCAGCGTGGATCACGGCTTCCAGCGGCGCCGCCGGGTCGGCAATGGCAATGTTCTCGCGCACGCTGCGGTTGAAGAGCAGGTTTTCCTGCAGCACCACGCCCACCTGGCGGCGCAACTGGGCGGCGTCGATCAGGCCGATGTCGATGCCGTCCACCAACAGCCGGCCCTGCTCTGGTGAGTACAGCCGCTGCACCAGCTTGGTCAGCGTGCTCTTGCCGCTGCCGCTGCGGCCCACGAGGCCTATCACCTCGCCGGCACGGATGTCCAGGCTCACGCCGTGCAGTACGGGCGGCGCCTCGGGGCGATACCGAAAAGTCACGCCATCCAGCGTGATGCGGCCCTTGACGGGCGGCAACTGTGCCACCGCCTGGGGTGGCACTTCGGTGCGTGTGTTCAGGATGTCGCCCAGCCGGCGCACCGAAATGCCGGTTTGCTGAAAGTCGGTCCACAGCTGCGCGATTCGCATGACAGGTTGCGCCACCCGGTTCGCGAACATCGTGAAGGCCACGAACATGCCCACCGTCAGGTCGCCGGCCATCACCGCATGCGCGCCGAACCACAGCACGGCGGCCGTGACCAGCTTGCCGATGAGGCTGACGACTTCATGCGCGGCAGTGGCCAGGTTCTGCGTGCGGAAGCTCGTCGACACGTAGGCGGCCAGCTGCTGGTCCCACTTGCGGGCGAACATGGGTTCCAGCGCGCCGGCCTTGACGGTCTGCGCGCCGGTGATGCTCTCGACCAGCAAGGCCTGGTTCTCGGCCCCGCGGTTGAACTTCTCTTCGAGCCTGGCGCGCAGCACCGGCACCACCATCAGCGAGAGCAGGAAGTACAGCGGCAGGCTGAGCAAGACAATGAGCGTGAGCTTCACGCTGTAGACGAACATCACGGCCACGAACACGACCGAGAAGACGACGTCCAGCACCAGGGTGAGGGCGCCGCCGGTCAGGAAGCTGCGGATGTTTTCCAGCTCGCGCACCCGGGCCACCGAGTCGCCCACACGCCGACTCTCGAAGTAGGCCAGGGGCAGGCTGAGCAGGTGGCGATAGAGACGCGAGCCCAGCTCCACGTCGATGCGGCTGGTGGTGTGGCTGAAGACGTAGGCACGCAGAACCGTCAGCCCGCTCTCGAAGAGCATCACGATCACCAGGCCCACCACCAGCACGTCCAGCGTGCTCGTACCGCGGTGGACCAGCACCTTGTCCATCACCACCTGGAAGAACAGCGGGCTGACCAGGGCAAAGAGCTGCAGGAAGGCGCTGACGAACAGCACCTCGCCCAGCAGTTTGCGGTGCTTGACCAGACTGGGAATGAACCAGCTGAAGTCGAACCTGGCCAGTTCACCGGCTAGGCTTGCGCGGCTGGTGATGAGGATCAGTTCGCCCGACCACTGCGCCGCAAAGGCAGCGAGAGGCTCGATCAGAGGGCGCTGCTCGGCGCTTTGAGAGAAGTGCTGCAGCAGGACACGCTGGCCGTCACACTGGGCCAGCACCGCGACGCTGCCGTCGCGCATCAGGGCCAGGGCGGGCAGCGGCGTCAGGGGCAGCCGGTCTAGCGCCGTTTTGGTGTGCTTCGCGCGCAGGCCCAGCTGTTTGGCGGCAAGCAAGAGAACTTCAACGTCGGCAGCATCGTTGCCCGCCCGGCCCAACCGGTGCAGCAGCGCGGCAGCATCGCAGGGCACGTGGTGCAGGCGGGCGACGACCGCTAGCGCCTGCAGAGCCTGCATCAGCTGGGCTTCCGGCTCGGCCTTCGGCTCGATGAGAGGCTGCGCTTCCGGCAACACCTCGCATAGACCTGCTGCCAACGCCTGCGGCGAGACGCCTTCACGCTTACCCAACTTCGATCCTCCCTGGATCGTTCGTCCGCGGTGCTTGATGCCCGCTTTTGGAACTTCGAGGAGTCTAGGCAGGCGACGGGAGGGCAGCAATCGGATTTGCGAGGGCCCCCGAATGGGGGTGGTGCCGGCGCCACTCCGGCACTCGATGCCGGTGACGCGAATCGGGCATGTCGTGTGCCCTTGGTCCGCGACGACCATCCCAGCGGAAACAGCAAGGCGCGCCGATTCGAACGCCTACGCCGGCCCGGCGGCACGGTTTCCGATCGAAAGCGGGCGCAGGTAGCACGGGACCGTACCCAGGTCGATGCGGTGGATCAAATCGTCCTCACGGGGTGAGCCACTGTCGGCTCACTGACTTACACGCGGGCAGTGCCAAGCGCGGTTACGGAAGAACTCGGCACGCCCTCGAATGCGGCATGCCGGCCTGTGGCTTCCAAGCCCGCCCCACTTCCCGCGTGCCAGCGTGATGCCTTTGCGCGAGCGACTGCTTCGAGGCTCGCAATTCAGGTGAGCCCATGTCTCCTTAGGGTCGTAAACGGCCTCTCGTGCCGCACGCCGAAACCTGACACACGGCACTGGCGGCGCTGCGGGCGATGTCCTGCCACAAGCAGCGCTGCGCGCCACACTAGCGTGCCGGTTCGACCAGGAAGGCCTGCAGGGCCGCCAGCCCGGCGGTCACGGCCTCCTCGTGTGGCACGTGGCCCACGCCGGGCAGCGCCACCAGCCGCGCCTGCGGCAGCGCACGCAGGTAGTCTTGTGCGTTCGCGACCGGAATCATCTTGTCCTGCTCGCCCCACAGCAGCAGCGTGGGCGCGGTGATCTGCCGCAGCATCGGCACCGGGTCCTGCAGCACCAGCTGCTGCATGCGCGCGATGAGCGCGCGTCGCACCTGCGGCGCCAGCATCAGGTCGTGGTAGCGCGTGACCAGCGCGTCGGTGGCCACCGCCGGGTCGGCGTAGGCCGGCAGCAGGCTCCAGCGCAGCACCGCCTTGGGCAGGGCGTACTGCATCAGCGTCACGGCCGGGCCCACCTCGGGCGCCTTGCCGTATTCGAAGCCCGGGCTCGCGAAGCCGTCGGGGGCCACCAGCACCAGCCGGTCGACGCGCTGCGGCTGTGCCGCCGCAAAGCGCCAGGCCAGCCGGCCACCCATCGAGTGGCCCACCAGCGTGGCGCGCGCCGCGCCGCGCTGGTCCAGCAGCGCCGTGATCAGCGCAACGCCGCGCTCGTCGCTGTAGTCGCCCGAGGGGTCGGCGCCGGTGAGGCCCGAGCCGGGCAGGTCGATGCGGATGACGCGGTGCGTGGCCGCCAGTGCCTGCGCCCAGGGCTCCCAGGTGTGCAGGCTGGAGCCGAAACCGTGCAGCAGCAGCAGGGTGGGCCGGCGCTCCGGCGCGGCGGCGGGGGTGTGGTCGCCGGCAGCGGCGCGGAAGGCGCTGTCGCGCACGTGCAGCCGCACGCCCAGCACGTCGACGAACTCGCTGGCCGGGCCGGCGTACAGCGCCTCGAGCTCGCTGCGGTCCTTGTCGGGTGTCCACAACCAGCTGCCGCCCAGCAGCGCCGCCACCAGCATCAACGCCGCCATCGTCATGATCTTCAACACCTGTACCGCCAGACCCCGGGCCGACATTCTGGCCGCGGCGGGCCGGCCCGCCGCGGCCAGAATGTCGGCCCGGGGTCTGGCGGTACAGGTGTTGAAGATCATGACGATGGCGGCGTTGATGCTGGTGGCGGCGCTGCTGGGCGGCAGCTGGTTGTGGACACCCGACAAGGACCGCAGCGAGCTCGAGGCGCTGTACGCCGGCCCGGCCAGCGAGTTCGTCGACGTGCTGGGCGTGCGGCTGCACGTGCGCGACAGCGCCTTCCGCGCCGCTGCCGGCGACCACACCCCCGCCGCCGCGCCGGAGCGCCGGCCCACCCTGCTGCTGCTGCACGGTTTCGGCTCCAGCCTGCACACCTGGGAGCCCTGGGCGCAGGCACTGGCGGCCACGCACCGCGTCATCCGCATCGACCTGCCCGGCTCGGGCCTCACCGGCGCCGACCCCTCGGGCGACTACAGCGACGAGCGCGGCGTTGCGCTGATCACGGCGCTGCTGGACCAGCGCGGCGCGGCGCGCGCCACGCTGGTGGGCCACTCGATGGGTGGCCGGCTGGCCTGGCGCTTTGCGGCGGCACAGCCGCAGCGCGTCGACCGGCTGGTGCTGGTGGCCCCCGACGGCTTCGCGAGCCCGGGCTTCGAATACGGCAAGGCGCCCGAGGTGGGCCCGGCCGTGACGCTGATGCAGTACGCCCTGCCCAAGGCGGTGCTGCGCTGGAGCCTGCTGCCGGCCTACGCCGACCCGGCGGTGGCCACCGACGCGCTGGTCACGCGCTACCACGACCTGATGCTGGCGCCGCAGGTGCGACGCGCGCTCATCGCGCGCATGCAGCAGCTGGTGCTGCAGGACCCGGTGCCGATGCTGCGGCAGATCACCGCGCCCACGCTGCTGCTGTGGGGCGAGCAGGACAAGATGATTCCGGTCGCGAACGCACAAGACTACCTGCGTGCGCTGCCGCAGGCGCGGCTGGTGGCGCTGCCCGGCGTGGGCCACGTGCCACACGAGGAGGCCGTGACCGCCGGGCTGGCGGCCCTGCAGGCCTTCCTGGTCGAACCGGCACGCTAGTGTGGCGCGCAGCGCTGCTTGTGGCAGGACATCGCCCGCAGCGCCGCCAGTGCCGTGTGTCAGGTTTCGGCGTGCGGCACGAGAGGCCGTTTACGACCCTAAGGAGACATGGGCTCACCTGAATTGCGAGCCTCGAAGCAGTCGCTCGCGCAAAGGCATCACGCTGGCACGCGGGAAGTGGGGCGGGCTTGGAAGCCACAGGCCGGCATGCCGCATTCGAGGGCGTGCCGAGTTCTTCCGTAACCGCGCTTGGCACTGCCCGCGTGTAAGTCAGTGAGCCGACAGTGGCTCACCCCGTGAGGACGATTTGATCCACCGCATCGACCTGGGTACGGTCCCGTGCTACCTGCGCCCGCTTTCGATCGGAAACCGTGCCGCCGGGCCGGCGTAGGCGTTCGAATCGGCGCGCCTTGCTGTTTCCGCTGGGATGGTCGTCGCGGACCAAGGGCACACGACATGCCCGATTCGCGTCACCGGCATCGAGTGCCGGAGTGGCGCCGGCACCACCCCCATTCGGGGGCCCTCGCAAATCCGATTGCTGCCCTCCCGTCGCCTGCCTAGACTCCTCGAAGTTCCAAAAGCGGGCATCAAGCACCGCGGACGAACGATCCAGGGAGGATCGAAGTTGGGTAAGCGTGAAGGCGTCTCGCCGCAGGCGTTGGCAGCAGGTCTATGCGAGGTGTTGCCGGAAGCGCAGCCTCTCATCGAGCCGAAGGCCGAGCCGGAAGCCCAGCTGATGCAGGCTCTGCAGGCGCTAGCGGTCGTCGCCCGCCTGCACCACGTGCCCTGCGATGCTGCCGCGCTGCTGCACCGGTTGGGCCGGGCGGGCAACGATGCTGCCGACGTTGAAGTTCTCTTGCTTGCCGCCAAACAGCTGGGCCTGCGCGCGAAGCACACCAAAACGGCGCTAGACCGGCTGCCCCTGACGCCGCTGCCCGCCCTGGCCCTGATGCGCGACGGCAGCGTCGCGGTGCTGGCCCAGTGTGACGGCCAGCGTGTCCTGCTGCAGCACTTCTCTCAAAGCGCCGAGCAGCGCCCTCTGATCGAGCCTCTCGCTGCCTTTGCGGCGCAGTGGTCGGGCGAACTGATCCTCATCACCAGCCGCGCAAGCCTAGCCGGTGAACTGGCCAGGTTCGACTTCAGCTGGTTCATTCCCAGTCTGGTCAAGCACCGCAAACTGCTGGGCGAGGTGCTGTTCGTCAGCGCCTTCCTGCAGCTCTTTGCCCTGGTCAGCCCGCTGTTCTTCCAGGTGGTGATGGACAAGGTGCTGGTCCACCGCGGTACGAGCACGCTGGACGTGCTGGTGGTGGGCCTGGTGATCGTGATGCTCTTCGAGAGCGGGCTGACGGTTCTGCGTGCCTACGTCTTCAGCCACACCACCAGCCGCATCGACGTGGAGCTGGGCTCGCGTCTCTATCGCCACCTGCTCAGCCTGCCCCTGGCCTACTTCGAGAGTCGGCGTGTGGGCGACTCGGTGGCCCGGGTGCGCGAGCTGGAAAACATCCGCAGCTTCCTGACCGGCGGCGCCCTCACCCTGGTGCTGGACGTCGTCTTCTCGGTCGTGTTCGTGGCCGTGATGTTCGTCTACAGCGTGAAGCTCACGCTCATTGTCTTGCTCAGCCTGCCGCTGTACTTCCTGCTCTCGCTGATGGTGGTGCCGGTGCTGCGCGCCAGGCTCGAAGAGAAGTTCAACCGCGGGGCCGAGAACCAGGCCTTGCTGGTCGAGAGCATCACCGGCGCGCAGACCGTCAAGGCCGGCGCGCTGGAACCCATGTTCGCCCGCAAGTGGGACCAGCAGCTGGCCGCCTACGTGTCGACGAGCTTCCGCACGCAGAACCTGGCCACTGCCGCGCATGAAGTCGTCAGCCTCATCGGCAAGCTGGTCACGGCCGCCGTGCTGTGGTTCGGCGCGCATGCGGTGATGGCCGGCGACCTGACGGTGGGCATGTTCGTGGCCTTCACGATGTTCGCGAACCGGGTGGCGCAACCTGTCATGCGAATCGCGCAGCTGTGGACCGACTTTCAGCAAACCGGCATTTCGGTGCGCCGGCTGGGCGACATCCTGAACACACGCACCGAAGTGCCACCCCAGGCGGTGGCACAGTTGCCGCCCGTCAAGGGCCGCATCACGCTGGATGGCGTGACTTTTCGGTATCGCCCCGAGGCGCCGCCCGTACTGCACGGCGTGAGCCTGGACATCCGTGCCGGCGAGGTGATAGGCCTCGTGGGCCGCAGCGGCAGCGGCAAGAGCACGCTGACCAAGCTGGTGCAGCGGCTGTACTCACCAGAGCAGGGCCGGCTGTTGGTGGACGGCATCGACATCGGCCTGATCGACGCCGCCCAGTTGCGCCGCCAGGTGGGCGTGGTGCTGCAGGAAAACCTGCTCTTCAACCGCAGCGTGCGCGAGAACATTGCCATTGCCGACCCGGCGGCGCCGCTGGAAGCCGTGATCCACGCTGCCACCCTGGCCGGCGCCCACGATTTCGTCAGCGAACTGCCGCACGGCTACGACAGCATCGTCGGTGAGCAGGGTGCGGGGCTGTCGGGTGGGCAACGCCAGCGCATCGCCATCGCCCGGGCGCTGTTCACCAACCCGCGCATCCTGATCCTGGACGAAGCCACCAGCGCGCTGGACTACGAGAGCGAAGCCATCCTGCACAGGAACATGGCCGCCATCTGCAAGGGGCGCACGGTCATCATCATCGCGCACCGCCTGACGGCGGTACGTCATGCCCACCGCATCATCGCCATGGAAAAGGGGCGCATCGTGGAAGCGGGCTCGCACGACGCGCTGGTGCAGCAGGGCGGGCTGTACGCGCGCCTGTGGCGCCTGCAGACCGCCGTGCCCGGCATGCCGCAGAGCACAGCATGAACGGCGCCACTGAAGCACGCCACCCGGCGCTGGAACTGCTGGCCCGCTATCGTGCGGTGCTGGCCGCGGCCTGGGCGGCTCGCCATGAACTGGCCGGGCCCAAGCGGCTGGCCGACGAGGCGGCGTTCCTGCCTGCAGCGCTGGAGATCCAGGAAACCCCGGTGCACCCTGCACCGCGCCGCGCGGCCTGGGCCATCATGGCGCTGTTCGCGGTAGCGCTGACCTGGAGCATCCTGGGCCAGGTGGACATCGTGGCCGTGGCCCAGGGCCGCATCGTGGTCAGCGACCGGACCAAGGTGGTGCAGCCGCTGGAAGCCGGGGTCATCCGGGCGATCCACGTGCGCGACGGCGACAAGGTGACGGCCGGGCAGGTGCTGATCGACCTGGACCCGACCAGTGCACATGCCGACCGCAAGGGCGTCGAGGAGCAGCAGCGTTCGGCCAGCCAGGAAGCAGCGCGCGCCACGGCCTTGCTGGACGCGTTGAGCGCTGGCCGCTCGCCCAGCCTGCACGACCCGGCGACGCAAGCGCAGCTGAAGGCCGAATGGGGCGACATCAGCGCCCGCCTGGCCAGGCTGGACGCCGAGATCGTGCGACGCGAAGCCGAGATCGCCACGGTGCGCGAGATGGTGGCCAAGCTGCAAACCACCTTGCCCATGGCGCAGGCGCGCGAACAGGACTTCAAGGCGCTGAGCGAGCAAGGCTTCGTTGCCGGCCACGCCGGACAGGACCGCACACGCGAGCGCGTCGAGATCGAACGCGACCTGGCCACACAGCAGGCGCGCTTGAAGGAAACGCAGGCCGTGCTTGCCGAGAGCCGGAAGGCCAGGGCCGCGTACCTGGCAGAAACACAGCGCAACCTGAACGACCGACGCGCCAAGGCCGTGCTGGACGGCGCACAGCTACTGCAGCAAGCGGCCAAGACGGCGCAGCGCGAGCAGTTGACCCGGCTCACTTCACCGGTGAACGGGACCGTCCAGCAGCTTGCGGTGTACAGCACCGGCGGCGTGGTCACCGAAGCGCAGACCCTGATGGTCATCGTGCCCGACGGCGGCGAGGTGACGGCCGAGGTGGTCATCGACAACAAGGACATCGGGTTCGTGAGCGCGGGCCAGAAGGCCGAGGTGAAGGTGGAGACCTTCAGTTTCACGCGCTACGGCACGGTGCCGGCCACGGTGACCTGGGTGACGGCGGATGCGGTCAGTGACGAGAAGCGCGGGGCAATCTTCCCGGCCACTTTGCGGCTGGATCGCGATGTCATCGATGTGGACGGAAAGCAGGTCCGGCTGGCCCCGGGAATGGCCGTCACGGCAGAAGTCAAGACGGGGCGAAGGCGGGTGATCGAGTTTCTGTTGAGTCCGATTCGACAGGCCACGGGTGAGAGTTTGAAAGAGAGGTGAGGCAAATGAGCCACGATCTTGGACACACCAAGCGAAATTATTTGAGTTCGCTCATGAAATTACTTCCGTACTTAACCGTTGTAGCGCGTTCGCCCGGCCTAGCGCGGCGGAACGCAGACGACAAGCTCCGCCCAGCTCAAAATAGCACTCGTGTACCCGCCGCACTTTTCTGCTGCCTTTTGATCATAGGTTGTGGCAAAGGCACGCTAGATTGGAAGGAGGAGGTTCAGTTGCTTAGCGGCGAGGTCATCGTTGTGAAGCGAACTGCGAAAACTCAATCCATCGGCGGCATCGGTGGGCCCGGCGGGTGGGAAAACGAGGGTATGACGGCAGAGATAATTCAACCCGTCAAACCCGATAATCCAGCACTATGGAGTGGCAAGTTTCAACCACTGGTGTTTGACCGGGATCGCGACACTCAGGAGTGGTTTGTCGTGGCTACTTTTGCCACCTGTTCCGGTTGGTACGAATTGGGGCGCCCAAAACTGCCCTACACCGAGTTCCACTATCGCAATGGGCGATGGATTCAGCAAGCATTGTCAGAGAAGTACATCGGGCGCGAGAGCAACATGCTCGTCACTATAAGGTCAAGCGGAGTGCCTGACCAGACAGTTGACAGCAAGCGGGGATCGCGCGGCGATCCAAGGATTGCACCACGATATCTAATGGTTTTGGATAAGTGGGAAACCAATTGCTAGTTCTAGGCTAGTCTCGACAATACTCTGCTGGAGAATCCAAGTGATAGAAACGCCTGTATATGCCCAACTTGCTTCTCGTGTATATGCGGCAACACCCGAGAATAGGACCCCCATTCCGGCTGACTGGGTTGAAATTGAGTGGTTGCCTGACCGTGCAAATGGGTTTTCCGCGGGTGTTTACAGGAGCGTCAGCAGCAATGAAATAGTCATTGCGTACACCGGCACAAATGGCGACAAGGTAACAGACTTTGGATGGGCCAACCTACTGCTCGGTACCGGTGTCTTGCCAAGTCCCCAAGTGACTGAGGCGATGCTGCTGTACTTTAGTGTCAAGGCGGCAAATCCATCAGCAGCAATATCATTTACGGGCCACTCGCTGGGTGGTGGCCTTGCCACGATGATGTCGATATTCTTCAATCGCCCCGCTACTGTTTTTGATGCGGCGCCCTTTGAAATCGGTGCTCGCTCCATCCTTGCCCTTCCGTGGTACAAGGCAATTACCGCCGCAGTCGGTTACTCGGACCCGGCGTTTGATGCATATTGGGGCGCGCTTCCGAATGTCTTTATTAATCGGGAGTCGCAGGTAAAGAATTACTTTCTCAAGGGGGAGTTTCTTGAGGATTTTCGGTTGCCTGGAACGGAAATTGGGACCTCTACTGCCGTAGATGTTGGAGCGCCAACCGGAGTGTCGAAAACAAATGAACTCCATTCGATGAACCTGCTCGCAGCGATACTGACATCGAGCCCATTTGAGAATGCGATACGAAGGGCGCCATGGTTGATGTCCATGCTGTTCAGAGAATCTCTATACGCCGCTGACGCTGAGACTGCTGACCAGCGCGATCTTCTCGCTGCGTTGTATGGCGCTCAAGTCAAGCCAACAGGGACCGAGCCCCTCTTGGATCGCTTCGGGACAGAGGTTCTAATGTTGGAGGGCGCTGCGGGCGCCGCTGGTCAATCCGCCATGCAACAGGCGTTAGCCGTTGCCGCAATGGAGTACTACTACTTCAACGCACCTTCGGAGACATCCGCGCTGTTCAATACTAGCGCTAATGGCATCCACTTCAACTACGCTGACATCGGCACGGGCCAAGCCGAACTCAAGAGCCCACGGCTGCTCGCCGAATCGATGAAGCCCTTCCTGAGTTCTGACGAATGGGCTGCGGCAGGCTACAAGCTGGCAACGCAGAGCGCTTGGCACATCCAGAGCGGCGCTGAGGGCATGACCTGGACAGCGAGCGCCGCAGCCTACGACGTTGCTGTTGGCGGCGCGAGCACCGATGTGCTCGACGGTGGAGTTGGTGATGACATCCTGATCGGTGGCGCTGGAGCCGACTTCCTCAGCGGCGGCGCTGACAACGACATCTTGATGGGCGGTCTGGCGCTCGACGTTCTGGACGGGGGCGCTGGCAACGACCGGCTGTTCGGCGGTGCGGGTGCTGACGTGTACCGCTTCAGCGGCGCCTTCGGCAGCGACGCTGTAGAAGACTCCGACGGAGCCGGTGTGCTCGAACTCATCGGCGTGGGCAACGTGAGCGGCATTGGCGCAAAGAAGACCAACCCAACCGCCACCACCTGGCAAACCGACGACAAGGACTACACGTACAGCCTGGTGCAGGTTGACGCTGGCCAGCGGAACCTCGTCATCACGGTCGCGTCAGGTGCCAACACCGGCACCATCACCATCCGCAACTGGGCGGATGGTCAGTTCGGGATCACGCGTGGCGCCGACGTGCTCGCGCCGCAGACAAGCGCCAGCTACAGCGGCGACTTCGGCAAGCAATCCAGCGGCGGCACCTATACCGTCAGCGACGGCAACTACACAGGCAGCGTGTTCCTGCCCGACGCACCGGATGTCATCACCGGCGCAGCCTCCGCCGACAGACTTCAGGGCCTGGGCGGTAACGACGCACTGGCGGGTGGCGCAGGCGACGACTTTGCCGAAGGTGGCGCCGGCGACGACCTGCTGCTCGGCGGCTCTGGCGCTGACACGCTGAATGGCGGTGCCGGGAACGACTTCATCTTCGGCTCCGGAGCAGGCTCGCTCAACACGCCCACCAGCACCTCATTCACGCCACCCGTGGCGACCGGGACCGAGTACGCCCGAGGTTTCTCATGGGTGGTGTACGACGGCGGCATTGATGGCAACGGCTTCCATCTGATCCAGGTGGCCGGTGCTGACCCCACGACGCTTGCCAACGACCAAGGCAACTTGATTGACGGCGGCGCGGGCAACGACTTCATCTTTGCCGGCAGCGGTGCCGACGTCGTACACGGCGGTGATGACCACGACACGATCAGCGGCCTCGGCGGCGCCGACGTGCTTTTCGGCGATGCCGGGGACGACAAGATTTTTGGTGACGGCATTGCTTTGGCTGGCTATTCGAGCAGTGTTGCCGCCGCTGAGCACGGCAGCGACATCCTCGTGGGCGGTGCAGGCAATGACATCCTCGTCGGCCAGGGCGGCGACGACGAACTCTATGGCGGCACCGAAGACGACCAACTCTTCGGTGACGACTCCAACCCACTGAGCACACCGTATGCCATTCACGGCAACGACTACCTCGATGGTGGTGACGGCGCCGACGAACTTTCTGGCGGTGGCAAGGACGACGTGCTCTTCGGGGGTATCGGCAACGACAGTCTGTGGGGTGATGCCAGCCTGGCCAACCTCGACGGCCAGTACCACGGCCAGGACTATCTCGACGGCGAAGAGGGCGACGACTATCTGGAAGGCGGCGGGCAGGACGACACCCTCTTTGGCGGCAGCGGCAACGACAGCCTGTGGGGCGATGCATCCACCCCGGGCTTGACGAGCGCGCAATATGGGGCCGACTACCTCGACGGCGAAGCGGGTGATGACAGCTTGGTGGGCGGCGGCGGCGCCGACACCTTGTTTGGCGGCGAGGGCGCCGACTTCCTGGTCGGCGACGGTGACGAAGTCACGCTGGCGGCCGACGAGGGCGACGACTACCTCGACGGTGGCGCGGGCAACGACATCCTGTACGGCAATGGCGGCAACGACACATTGCTGGGTGGCGCGGGCGATGACACCCTGGATGGCGGCGACGACAACGACACGCTCGATGGCGGCGCGGGCACCGACTACATGGCTGGCGGCAAGGGCGACGACACGTATGTCATCGCCGCCGGCAGCAGCCCGCTGGATGCGCTGGGCCGCAGCGAGACCATCAATGACAACGAAGGCCGCAACATCGTGGTGCTGGAAGGCGCGACAAGCAGCACGACGCAGGTAACCGGCGATGGCTCGGGCAATCTGATCCTGACCTACTCCGCCACGGACCAGCTGGTCATCGCCAGCGGCGCCGCGGGCAGCGGCAACAGCTACCAGTTTTCCGACGGTCGCAGTTTCAGCTACAGCCAGTTGGTGGGTCAGCTGAATGACACCGCGATGCAGGCCTTGGACTCGGCCGGCTACCAGCACATGCTGGGTGGTCGCTTGAGCGACACGATCTCCGCCGGCACGCCAGGTGCCACGTTCTCGGGCGGCCGTGGCACTGACACGCTCAGCGGCAGCGGCGGCCGCAACACCTACCTGTACAGCCTTGGTGATGGCAGCGACACCGTCACGGACACCAGTGCCAAGGTAGACGCGCAGGGCAATGCCACTCCTAACCGGTTGGTGCTGGGCGAGGGCATTCTGGTGAGCGACCTGCGTCTCACAGGCGCCGCCGGCGCCATGCGCCTGCAGGTGGGCTTGGATGTGGCGGACAGCATCACGCTGGGGGCGTTCGACGCAAGTGCTGGGTTGCCCATTGCACCCATCGATACCTTCGAGTTCTTCGATGGCACGACATTGAGCTACGCCGAACTGGTGGCCCGGGGCTTCGACGGGGCCGAGGGTAACGACACCGTCAGCGGCACGGCCGGTGACGACCGCATTGCGGGCCATGCCGGTGATGACCTGCTGCTGGGGCAGGCGGGCAATGACACGCTCGACGGTGGCGCCGGCAACGACACATTGGTCGGCGGCCTGGGCAACGACACCTACCTGTTCGGCTTGGACGCCGGGGTCGACCTGATCGACAACACCGACAACGGTCCGGGCAAGGTGGATGCGCTGCGCATGGGCGCAGGCCTGGCGCCCGTGGACGTGGCGCTGACCCGGGTAGGCGTCGACCTGGTGGTGAAGCTGCGCGGCAGCACCGATCAGGTCACGGTACTGAATCACTTCGATGGCGCTGCGATCAACCGCGTGGAGTTTGAGGGAGGGCCAGTCTGGGACGACGCGGCCATCGCTTCCCATGTCACCAACGAATTGACCTCGGGTGCGGACAACTTCTTCGGCACGGCCGGTGGTGACGTCATCTTGGCGCTGGCAGGCAACGACATCGTCCAGGCCTTGGGCGGCGACGACTACGTTGACGGTGGCCCAGGCCAGGACTTCCTGGACGGCGGAGAGGGCAACGACTGGCTCATTGGTGGTGCAGATGCTGACCAGCTGGCCGGCCGTGCCGGTGACGACACGCTGGACGGTCGAGGCGACAACGCCGCCGACTCGCTCTATGGCGGCGTTGGCTCAGACGTCTACATGTTCGGCCGCGGCAGCGGTGTGGACACCATCGACGATCAAGGCGCCAGCAGCGACGTCGACGTGTTGCGTCTGGACGTAGGACTCACGCCTCAGGATCTGAAGTTCAGCGTGATCGGCTCGATGATCGGCGTGGGCATCGTCGGCACTGGCGATCAGGCCCGCTTTTGGAACCCCGATGTCTACGGCGCTGCGAACAGGATAGAACGCATCCAGTTCGGTGATGGCACGGTATGGAACGAAGCGCAATGGTTGGCGCGGGTCTTCGCAGATCAGGCCACCAGCGGCAACGACAACATCAACGGCTTCAATACGACCGACGACCTGCTGGTCGGGGCTGACTCGTACGGCAATGACACGATTCGCGGCAAGGGTGGCAACGACACGCTGGACGGCCGCCTGGGCTACCACTACCTATTCGGCGACGCTGGCGACGACACCTTGATTGATGGCAGCACGGCCGATGGCGGCACGGGCAACGACACCTATGTGCTGACCGGCACCCGCGGCGTGCTGATACAGGCTGCCGACGGAGCCTCGGCCTCAGGCCTTGACACGCTGTTGCTCCCTCCGGGCCTCTTGCCCAGCCAGTTGATACTGCGGCGCGACTTCAATGCTTCCACGGGTGGCTATGACGACCTCATGCTGAGCCAGAGCACAGGCTGGCCACCAAACTTGGCGCTGGTACGACGTTTCTTCTCTGTCGTTCAGGGAGCGGACAACGTGATCGACGTCATCCGTTTCGACGACGGCACGACTTGGTCGACGGCGGACATCTTCGCCCGCGTCGGCGGCCAGACCGCGACCGAGGGGGACGACACCCTGCTCGGGTTCGCCGGCGACGACACGATGAGCGGACTGGGTGGCGATGACACCCTGTACGGGGGCTCGGGCAACGACACGCTCGATGGTGGCCCGGGTCAGGACCGGCTCGAAGGCGGGCTTGGCGCCGACACCTATCGCTTCGGACTCGGCTCCGGCAAGGACGTGATCGTCGAAGCCGGCGGCTCGACGGATGAAGTGGACACCGTCCAGCTGGGTGCTGGCTTGGTGCCCGGCGACGTGGCGCTGGTCCGTGACGGGCAGGACCTGGTTCTGATCCTCAGGAACACCAGCACGCAGCTTCGTGTGCAAGGGCACTTCAATCCCTTGAACAGCAGCACGGGGCTGCCTGGCGACAACCGCATCGAGCGCATCACTTTCGCCGGCGGTGGGGTCTGGGATGCCGCGCAGATTGCAGGCCTTACCGCGTCGGGCGCCGTCAATGCGCTGACAGGGACGGCCGGCAACGACGTTTTCCAGGTCGACAACGCCCTCGACACCGTGTCGGAAGGCGTCAACGCCGGCATCGACATCGTGGTATCCACAGTGAGCTATGCCCTGCCAAGCAACGTCGAGAACCTCACGGTCACGGGTGTGCTCAACGCCAGGCTCGTCGGCAATGAACTCGACAACGTGCTGACCGGGAATGCGGGCGACAACACCTTCGTCAGTTCGACCGGCTACACCGGTGGCACGGACACACTCATCGGCGGCGCGGGGGACGATGTCTACGACTACCAGAGCCCCTACTCCGCAGCCCTGATCGTCGAGAACCCGGGTGAAGGGTACGACACCTGGATCAGCCGGGGAGGCACTCTGCCGGCGAACGTGGAGGTGCTGATCGATACCTACTTCGACGGCACCTACTACAACATGGGCCAGCCAATTGCTCGAGCCCTGACAGGCAACGCCTCCGACAACGTCATCACGGTGGCAGGGGGAGTAGCCGGCTACTGGTCTGCCAGCGCGATACGCACCAACGTCGGCACGGCCATCACCATCGATGGTGGCGCAGGTGCTGACACGATGAACGGATCGCACGACGACACGACCTACGTTGTCGACAACCCGGGGGACGTCGTGAACGAGACCAGTACGGTCTCCTACGACACCGTGAGGTCTTCTATTGGCTACACGCTGGGCTCCAACCTGGAGGCACTGGTGCTGACCGGATCAGCCTCTATCGCCGGGTTCGGCAATGTGCTGAACAACCGTCTCGATGGCACCCAGAGTTCGGGCAGCAACGCATTGGCGGGCGGCTTGGGCGACGACATCTACGTGCTGGGCGCGGCGGATGTGGCGCTGGAGCAGCCCGGAGAGGGGTTCGACACCGTCATTCTGAGCAGTGCGCCGGCGGCCGGGAGTACGTTCAGGCTCACGGAATTTGCGAACGTCGAGGGTTTGACCGTCGCAGCCACTCTGAGCGGCGGGTTCTCGATCGAAGGAACCGCCGGCAATGACGCTCTGAGCTACCTGGGCTCGACCTACAGACCGGACCTGTTCGCGTACATCGGAGGCACGGTTTCCGCTGGCGCGGGCGACGACGTTCTCATCGGAGGCGACGGCCGCGACACGCTGGACGGCGGCGCGGGCATCGACCTCATGCAGGGCGGCGGCGGTGACGACGTTTACGTTGTCGATAACGTCATGGATCTGGTCGTCGAGGGCAGCGACTCCCGCTCCGGCATCGACGAGATCCGCTCCAGCGTGAGCTGTGCGCTGCCGGAGAACATCGAACGCATCGTGTTGACCGGCGCCAACGACATCGATGCCATCGGCAACTCGGGTGCCAACTACTTGGAGGGCAATGCGGGCCGCAACGTGTTGACCGGTGGCGCGGGCGACGACCGTTACGTTGTTTCGAGCGCGGCGCACGCGACAGTCGAGGTTGCCGGCGGAGGTTTCGATACGGTGGAGTCCTCCCTGGATTGGACTCTTGCCGACGAGGTGGAAAGTCTAGTGCTCACCGGGACCGCAGCGCTCACCGGCTGCGGTAATGCGGGGGCCAACACGTTGTTCGGCAACGCGGGCGCCAACGTACTGGATGGCGGACTCGGCGACGACGTGCTGTACGGCGGTGCGGGGAATGATCGCTACGAGTACCGCCTGGGTGATGGCAACGACGCCATCTGGGACAACGAGGGGTTGGCAGACTCGGTGGCCATGGGCCCTGGCATTGCAGCAGCTGACGTGCGGGTGGCGCTTCAAGATCCCGCAAGTGGCTCGCCTGACTACACACTCGAGGTGGCAGGAAGCGGAAATGTCTTGTGGATCTCGGGCATCGAGTTGGTGACGTTCGCCGACGGTACGGTCTGGGACGCCGCGCAGCTGAGCGGGTTCGCTCGCACGGTCTACGGCACGGCCGGTGACGACACGCTGGTTGGCACCGCTGGCGACGACGTCTTGCGCGGGCTGGGCGGCAGTGACTGGCTCAGTGGCAACGCTGGAGACGATGAACTCGACGGCGGCGCCGGCAACGACACCATGGTCGGCGGCACCGGCAACGACACCTATTTCGTCGACAGCAGTGGGGATGTCGTGACGGAGGGTGCCAGCGCGGGCACGGACACCGTACAGAGTGCTGTCAGCTACACCCTGGGCACGAACGTCGAGAACTTGACGTTGACCGGTACCCTGCCACTGAACGGGACGGGCAACACGCTGGCCAACGTGCTGCGCGGCAATGGCGCGGCCAACACGCTAAACGGCGGGTCGGGTGCCGACTCGATGTTCGGCGGCGCGGGGGACGACACCTACGTCGTGGACAACGCAGGTGACGCCGTGACCGAGCTGGCGGACGAGGGGACAGACACGGTTCAGTCGAGCCTCACTTGGACGCTGGCGGGCCATGTTGAGAACCTAGCGCTCACAGGCACTTCGGCCATTAACGGGACCGGCAACGCGCTGGCCAACGTCTTGACCGGCAACAGTGGCGCCAACGTGCTGAACGGTGGCGCCGGCAACGACACGCTGGTGGGCGGTGCAGGCAACGACACATACGTCGTGGATTCCGAAGCCGACTTGGTGATGGAGGCCGCCGCAGGGGGCACCGACCTCGTACAAAGCGCTGTGACATGGACGCTGGGCACCAATGTGGAGAACCTGACGCTGACCGGAGCGGGCGCAATAAACGGCACCGGCAATGAGCTGAACAACACGCTGACCGGCAACGCCGCCGCCAACATCCTCGACGGCGGCCTCGGCAACGACACGATGGCCGGCGGTACAGGTGACGACACCTACTTGGTGAACAGCACAGCAGATGTCGTGACCGAAGCTGCAAGCGCGGGTACCGACACCGTGTTGAGCAGCGTCACGCTGACCCTGGCCTCGAACGTCGAGAACCTGACACTCACCGGTACCACCGCCATCAACGGCACGGGCAACACTCTGAATAACGTGCTGCGCGGGAACGCCGCCAACAACACCTTGAGCGGCGGCACGGGCTCCGACAGCATGATCGGCGGCAGCGGCAACGACACCTACGTCGTTGACGCGGCCGGGGACACGGTTGTCGAGCTGTTCGACGAAGGCCTCGATCTTGTTCAGGCTTCAGTCACCTACGCCTTGGCTGCCAACGTCGAGAACCTGACACTCACCGGCACCACCGCCATCAACGGCACGGGCAACTCGCTCGACAACCTGCTGACGGGCAACAGCGCAAACAACACGCTCACGGGTGGCGCAGGCAACGACACGCTGGATGGCGGCACCGGCAACGACACCATGGTCGGCGGCACGGGTGATGACACCTATGTGGTCAACGTCGCGACGGACGTGGTCACGGAACTGGCCAACGAAGGGTTCGACACGGTGCGGTCCGGCGTGACGCTGACGCTGGGCGCCAATGTCGAGAATCTCGTCCTGACCGGTACTACCGCCATCAAGGGCACTGGCAACGCGCTAGACAATGTGCTGACTGGAAACAGCGCGAAGAACACGCTCACAGGTGGCGCGGGCAACGACACGCTGGATGGCGGCGCTGGTACTGACACGCTGGTGGGCGGCACAGGGGATGACACCTACGTCGTCGATGCAACGACCGATGTGACTACCGAAAGCGCGGGCGCGGGCACAGACACTGTGCGTTCCAGCGTAACTTGGACCCTGGGAACAAACCTCGAGAACCTGACGCTCCTGGGCACTTCGTCCATCAACGCAACGGGCAACGCGTCGAGCAACGTGCTTACTGGAAATACTGGCGCCAACACGCTCACGGGCGCAGCGGGCAACGACACCCTTGACGGTGCCGCTGGCAACGATGTACTCGCCGGCGGTACCGGGGCGGATAGCTACGTATTCGGACGAGGCTGGGGACTCGACACCATTCAGGAGAACGATGCCACTGCAGGTGTTGTCGACCAGGTTCTGCTAGGGGCCGGGATCGTGCAGACGGAAACGAGCTTCGTCCGCGTAGGCAATAACCTGGAACTGTCGATACTCGGCACCGCGGACAAACTGGTCGTGCAGAACTGGTACCTGGGCAGCCAGTATCAGGTCGAGCAGTTCCGGTATGCGGACGGGACGACGATCACCAACAGCCAGGTGGCCGGCTTGCTTTCCGCCATGGCCAGCTTCGGTGCAGAGGCCGCGGCGGAGACATCGCCGAAACTGCGCAACATGCAGTGGAAGCATCCCGAGTACGCGGTGGCTTCGGTTTAGTGTTGCGGGTGCGCAGGGTGCGTGAGCGAGGGCAAGAAGAAGAGTTCGTTCAAACGCCCTCATGCGCCGCGCCTATCGCTGGCCGAGCTCAGCATTCGAGGTTCGGATGCAATCTGGTGATCGCCGATGGCAGCGTGTCAAATGGCGTGCTCCAAACCGGTCCTTCATCAGTAGTCGGCCCTGCAAAACCCGCTTTCAGCGTGAACCGACAGACAAGCCGGCGGGCGGTGACGACAACGGCCAGCCAGGGCTGGCGCGTACCGCAATCCGGATCAAGCTGAGAACATCGCGCAAGTCGATCAGAGCGTCCATTGCGCTGTTCAAC
>Ga0154020_10001147_pt1 | contig 32640 bp, 27 predicted proteins | sample Klosneuvirus_201_FD_109709 | JGI IMG/M metagenome (GOLD analysis project Ga0154020, IMG submission 109709) | Active sludge microbial communities from wastewater, Klosterneuburg, Austria - Klosneuvirus_20160825_MG | ecosystem: Engineered > WWTP > Aerobic digester > Activated sludge | place...
ACACGAGAACCAACAACGTTCATGCATCCAAGAAGTAACGAATTTGAAAGTAATTTTCAACTCCTTTGGGCAGGCTTTGAAAACGATTTTCAATATCCAGCAAGGAACATCAGCCAACTCCGTGTCAGCTGGGGATTTCCGCCCCCCTCGAACGCGCAACGACTGCGCTATTTGCCGAAGCCACGCACGATGTGCACGAGCTCTTCGATGACGAGCGGCTTGTCCTTGAGCTGGGCCTGCGCCGGCATCATCGCGCTCTTCCCGACGCCCGGCCCTCCAAGAAGGATGATGTTGCGGATCTGGTCATCGGTGGTGGCCGTCTGCCATGCCTTGTCGGTGTAGTCGCGCGGCTTCGGGTCCAAGCTCGCGGCCGCAGCGCCGGTGCCTTTACCGTCGGCGCCATGACACGTCGCGCACACGGTGTTGAACAACTGGCGCGCTTCCTCCGCGGCGGGAGACGGCCGCGCCGGCTCCTCCTCCTCCGGAGGTGGCGAGGCTTTGCTACACGCTGCGAGCGCGACGACGAGACCGATCGAGAAGATCCGCATGGTGGATATTGGATGCAAGCTCGGCTCCATCGTGACGTGGCAAGCTGACGCTGCGGCATGCAACCGCAGGACAACTCGCGATGTCTGGCGTGCGATGCGGCTCGCCGGTGTGTGTCTGAGCGTCGTGTGCGCGTGCGCGCCGCGTTGGACCCAGCCGGAGTTTCGCGAGGAGGCGAGCGCACGTGCGATCGCGACCGCGATGCGCGACTACGCATGCCCGCGCGAGCAGGTATCGGTGCGCTGCGACGCTTCGTCGTCGACGAAGATCCTGCACGGACGCACGGTCGTCTACGACGAGGACGGCGTGGTCGGAACGTACGTGACCGAAACGCCGACGTGGGAGGTCGAGCTCGCGGTGTGCGGCCACCTGCGTCGCTATCGCTACTCACCACCGACGAACGCGGCCTACGAAGCCAACGTGTGGGGCGCACCCGAGCACGGCATGGTGGAAGAGCAGCGCGGATGTGGTGGCGCGTACTGCGTGGGCGCCGAGCCCGCATGCACGAACTGCGGTCGACAGCACTGGTGGCCGGTGGACACGACGCTCGCGAGCACGCTGTGTCGTCGCACGATCGAAGACGACAGCGTCGCGATCCAGCTCGACGACAACTCGATCGAGATCGTCGTCGACACCGATGGCCGGCGCGATGTGACACGACGATGTGGTGAGTCTCCGCTGTTCGTCGCGATCGATGGCGCGTGGTTCTCGCTGTGCGGCGATGGTCGCGAGACGTGGGTCGGCGAGCATCGCATTCCCACCGGCATCACCCTCGGAACGGGCCGACTCTCGGGGCGCGCGCACACGATCGAAGCGATCGATGTTCGCGATGGCACCTGTCATCGCGCGAAGACCGCGCATGTGACGCGCCCGCGGAACGAGACGGCGTGGACGGGCCCGCTGGCGCCGAGAGTCGTGCGCAAACGAACCAGCTGGCACGACCTCTAGGCACCTCGTGGGCTCCGCCTGGACGCGTGGCTGGTTCGGCTCGCGTCGTCTCGAATTCGAGGGCGCCCGGGCGTACCGTTCGCGCATGCGAACCGAAGCGATCTCGTACAACCTCGCTTCCTCGTCGCGTCACGGCAGTCCCCCGACGCTCCACAGCTCGAATCCCTCGCGGTCCCATCCCGGTGAGCCGGTCCCACACACTCCGATCTCTGATGGTGCGACGCAGAGACGCGAAGCGCGCAGAGCAGAGGTCGTTTGGATCCCGTCGCGCGCCCGTGAACGAACATGAGACCTCGCAACGCGATCGCAGTGACCGTCGCGAAGCGACACCAAGCTCTGCTTTGCGTCCATTGCGTCTCTGCGTCGCATCCTCCGGCTCCTCCGGAACGAGCGTTCGATGACCAACCCTGCGGCCCGATGCGAGCTCGCGCCATGACCAACCCTACGGCCCGATGCGAGCGCGCGCGATGACCAAACCTACGGCCCGATGCGAGCTCGCGCGATGATGTCCCTCCCTCGATCGATCGGCACGCTCGCGCGCTGGCTCGGGCCGTGGGCGGAGTCGTCGCAGTCGCCCGACGTCGCGATCGTCGACGAGCGACTCGATGTGCGCGGCGACCGGCGCGGAGACCGGCGCGCGAACGATGGCGACCACCCGTTGCGCGTGCGCCTCTATCGCCCGCACGGACTGCGTGCGGGTGACGAGCGCGCGGCCTATCTGATCGCGCCCGGGCTGCACTACGCGGGGCCTGATGATCCGCGCATGGATCGCTTCTGTCGGATCCTCGCGGCCGCGGGACATCTCGTCATCGCGCCGTTCATCCCGAGCTATCTCGATCTGCTCCCGCGGCGCGCCGCGATCGAAGACTTCGAGCGCGTGTTCGATGCGCGAGCGCGGTGGACGAACAAGAAGCCCGTCGTGTTTTCGATCTCGTTCGGCTCGCTGCTCGCGTTCGCCCTCGCCGCCACGCGCGGTGACGAGCTCGATGGCCTCGTCATCTTCGGCGGGTACGCGGACTTTCACGAGACGATGAAGTTCTGTTTGACCGGCCAGGTCGCGTCCGGCCGCAACGCGAAGCGCGATCCGCTGAATCAGCCCGTCGTGCTGATGAACTTGCTCGCGGAGATGCAGCCCCCGTGTCCGGATCCGGTCGCGGTGAGCACGGCGTGGCGCGCGTATGTCGAGCGCACGTGGGGACGCCCCGAGATGAAGGCGCGCGAGCGGTTCACCGCGATCGCGGACGAGCTCGCGCCCGGGGTGCCCGCACACGTGCGCGAGCTGTTTCATGTCGGCATCGGAACGCGACCCGGCGCGGTCGAGCTCGCGACCGATGCGCTGACACGGTTCGCGGCCGACCAGCTGGATCCCACGCCGTACTTGTCGCGCGTGCGCGGCCGCGTGGACCTGGTACACGGCACCGACGACGACGTGATCCCGTTCGAGCACAGTCACGCGCTCGCGACGAAGCTGACCGCCGCCGATGTTCGCGTGCACATCACCGGCCTCTATGGCCATACCGGCTCGCAGACGCCGAAACTATCGGCGCTCGCGCAGGAGATGGCGACGATGGTCCGCGTGCTTCGCGTGTTCGCGCGCTGAAACGAATGTGCGCATTTCGGCGCGGTGTCCCGTTCTAGGGGCATGCGCCTGTCCGTCCTGTTCGTGCTGATAGCGTTCGCCGCGTGCGATGGTGGTTCGTCGGATCCGATGAACGAGGGCCCCGACGGTGGACTCGCCGACGATGCCGGATCGGGCTCCGGCTCCGGCTGCGTGCCCAAGACCTGCGCGCAGCGCGCCGCGGAGTGCGGGCCGATCGACGACGGATGCGGTCACGAGCTCGACTGCGGGTTCTGCCTCTATCAAAGCGATGCGTGCGAGAGCAATCGCTGCGTGTGTCAGCCGAGCTGCTATGGCACCGACTGCGGCGACGATGGTTGTGGTGGCAGCTGCGGAACGTGCGACGCGAACGAGATGTGCACGTACTACGGGTGCGTGTGGGAAGGCGCGAACACGACGCCGCCCGCCGCGTGGAAGTGCAACGCTGGTAGTTGGGACTCCGGCGATGGCTGCGACTGCAACTGCGGCGCGGTGGATCCGGACTGCGGTCAGGCGCATCAAGCGCTGCATGGCTGCACCGGCTTGGATCATCCGACGTGCGGAGCCGATGCCCTGTGCACCGGCGGTGGTGCGTGCCATGCGGTGCCGGGCAGCGCGTATCTGACGCACTACATGGAGATCAACAACGTCCCGACGATGGCCGGCGGCGCGCTGGTCCCTGGGCGCTACGAAGCGACGGAGATGCGCAGCTACAACCCGCCCGGCGGCGTGTCGGGGTACGGCGGCGGCGATGCCGTCGCGTTCGAGCTCACGGGCACCACATTGCGGCGCATGCGGCGCCCCGTCGGTGGCTACGATCCCGTCGACGAGACGTTCACCGTCAGCACGTCCGGCACCACGATGACGCTGACCCGCACGTGCCCGTCGGCGCTGACCGAGACGCTCGCCTTCACCGCGACGTCGACGCAGATCAAGCTGGTCAGCGGACGCAAGGTCATCACGTTCACGAAGCGCTGGTAGTCAGCGCACGAACATGTCGATCGCGCGCAGGTTCGGTAGCACCACCGGATCGGTAGCGAGCAGCGGCTGAGCGGGCGCGTCGACGGCGATGCCGAAGATCTCGAGGCACATCTCGTTCGTCGTTTGCTCGCCGAGCGCGATGTCGATCGGCTGCGGCGGCAAGTTCGCGTCGTGGAGCATGCGCTCGACGAACGGGTTGTCCATCGTGTTGTTCCACGCGCAGCTCACGCTGATCTTGTCGCCGACCTCGAGCGACGGCAGCTCGTCGATCGGCGCGTCGTAGGTGTACGTCCGCTGCCAATCGAAGTTCCAACCACCGTTCGCGAGGCACTCCGACTGCGGCTCGTTGCCGCGCGCCGCCGGGCGAAGGATCTTGCTGTTGATGTGCGTGCCGACGAGGTGCATGTGCGGGTTCACCGAGTACAGCTTGACGTTCGTCAGCCCATCGAGGGAGTCGATGTCCCGGAACATGCGCTCGGTGTGATCGGGAGAGTTCGCGGGGATCAGGAACCGCGGGAAGCCCGCGTCACCGGGACCGGGCTCGAGGTTCGGTGCGGTGAGCTCGTTCCCGACCGCGGCGACGAAGTACATCTTGCGCGGCCACACCGACGAGTACTGCAGATCGATCTTCGTCACGTCGGGCGTGTGCGTGCCACCGGCCGGGTGATAGTGGATCTGCATCACCACCTTGTTGCGCGGGCCGAGCGGAATCGCGAGCTCGGACGGCGTGCGCATCGGTTGGTTGCCCGGCGTCCACACGTTCATCACGAAGCTGCCCGGCGTCTGATCGCATTGGAACGCCGTCCCCGCGCCGTGCTGCGCGATCAGCGTGTTGCCTTCGGCTTCGTCGACCTGCGTGATCACCGCGTGGTGCACCACGAGATCGTTGCCCGGGCGCACCTGCAAGCCCGTGATCCACTTCAGCGTGACGTTGCCGGGATCGAGAACGAAGCACATGAACTCGTCGCGCGTGCCGGACGTGACGTAGCCGTTCGCGGGCGTGAGCGTCTGCGAGATATTCTCGAGCTCCGGCACCGCGGGGATGTCGATCGCGACCTCGGTTCCCTTCGCGAACCCGGTGTCGACCCACGAGCGGATCGTCTCCTTCTCCTCCGCCGTCAGGCGTGGGTCGTCCTGCCAGCCGTGGCGCGGCGTGCAGTCCGCTTCTTCGCGCGCATCGAACGGCGGCATGATCCCGCGATCGATCGCGTCGACCATCATCGCGCCGTGCTCGACCGCCGCCTCGTAGGTGGTCAGCTCGAAGGGCGCGATGCCATCCGCTTGATGGCAACCCATGCAGCGCTCGCCGACGATCGGCGCGACGTCCTGAAACCACGTGGTCTTCGCGGTCGGTTGGTCGTCCCCGGGGTCCACGTAGTCCGTGCCACAGCCGAAAACCGCCACACCCAGAATCGCGATCACCAGGGTCCTACGCATAGCGTCATATGCGAGCAACTCGCGGGCCTATGTAAGTGCCCGATTCCCAAACGAGAAACGTGGAGAATCACGACACCGTGGGCAATCGCCACAATCTAGATCGTGGAGTAATGTGCCGCGCAACATGCAGGCGGAAGTTGTCCGGCAAGTCCTCTCGCTCGCTCATCAATCGGTCAAAGAGACGCATCGCGACCGCATCGAGTCGTACGTGCGCGCGTACTGCCGCGCGATCCCACCCGAGGTGCTGAGCGAGGTCGAGCCTCACGTGCTGTTGTCGTTCGTGATGGAGCGCTTCGCGTTCCTCGAGGAAGACTTCGCTCGGACCGTGAAGGTCACGATCCATGATCCGGAGACCACCCTCCTCGGTAGCGAGGAGACGCCGTCGACGGTGATCGAGACGCGGCTGCCGGACTGCAAGTTCATCATTCGCACGATCAAGTCGTTCATTCGTCAGCAAGGACTGCAGTTGCAGTTCGTGTTGCATCCGATCCATGGCGTGATTGCCGATCAGGGTCAGATCACCGGCATCGACGACACCCGCGGACAGAAGATGTCCCAGGTCTATCTCCAGGTGTCGCCGATCGCGCCCGACAAGCGCGAAGCGCTGCGGCAGGATCTCGCGCACCGTCTCGAGCTCACGCTCAAAGTGAACCAGGACCGTGCGGACATGATGGGCCGCTTCGACGAGGTCCGCGCCGCGATGTGCACGCTCGCCGGCTTGGATCCCGCGAGCCCGAGCCCGCGCGAATCGCAGACGCTGCCGATCATTCGCGACGTCGGTCGCACCGAGATCTCGCTCGCCGCGGCGTCCCAGCGCGAGCTCGATGCCACCGAGGCGGTCGCGCTGATCGATTGGTTCAAGGACGACAACTTCGTGATGCTCGGCTACGCGTACTTCCCGAACGTCGCCGCCAAGGACGCCGGCAACGGGAACGGTCGCGCGCACATCGAGCACGGTCGCGGCTTGTTCGCGGCGAACGATCGCAAGATCCTCGAAGAGGTCATCGGCGAGATCGTCGCGACCCGCCGCGCGCGCGAAGAGGTCTACTCGTTCTATCGCACCGACTTCGTGACCACGGTCCGCTCGGTCGCGCAGGTCCGCTACTTCGGCATCGCGCAGTTCGGCGCCGACGGCAAGGTCGCGGGCGAGCACGTGTTCGTCGGGCAGCTGTCGACGAAGGCGCTCAAGCAAGCGAACCGCCGCGTGCCCGTAGCGCGCAACCGCATCAAGGAAGTGATGCGCCGTTCGGACGAGGCGACGGGCAGCTACGCGTACACCAAGACGCAGGCGATCCTGGACTCGATGCCGCTCGAGGACTTGTTCTACTGGAACATCGACGAAATCAAGAAAGTCGCCGAACAGTTCCGCATCCAGGAGTCGAAGGATCAAGCGCGCGTGTTCGTGTGGCGCCGCGTCGGCGGTCGCCGCATCACGGTGGTCTGCATCGTGCCGCGCATGCGCTACTCCGAGGAGCTGCGCGAGGAGGCCAGCCAGGAGATCCGGAAGTTCCTCCAGGTCCCGAACCTGCGCGAGTACCGCCAGGAGACCGACGACGAATCCCCGATCCGCCTGCACTTCACGGTCGGCAAGTACCGGCCCGGTGTCACCGAGGCGGATCTCGAAGCGCTGACCGAAGCGCTCGAGCACTCGCTCGAGAGTTGGGGCGATCACCTACGCTCGCTGATCTTCAAGCGGTACCGCGGTCGCGATGCGAGCGGTGCGCACTCGAAGTCGGCGATGTACCTCGCCACCACGGCGACGGCGCAGGAGATCTGGACGCGCTATGGCTCGCGGTTCCCCGAGTCGTATCAATCGATCCTCCCGCCGGACATCGCGCTGCTCGACATCGGTCTGATGGAGAAGCTCGACGAGACCGAAGGTCTGCGCGTCGCGTTCGTACCGATCGTGCAGAACGGCGTGCGTCACACGTCGCTGCGGATCGTGTCGCGGAACGAGCTCTTGCTCAACGACGTGGTCCCCACGCTTCATCGCATGGCGCTGCGAACCACGAGCCGCCTCGCCGAGCGCCTCGACGTCGATCCGAGCCATCCGGGTCCCGAGGTGTTCGTCACGGGCTTCGAGGTCAGCGGACGCGACGGCAAGAAGATCGAGGACGATCCATCCCTCGAGCGCCTCGGCGCGATCCTGCAGCGCGTGCTCCTCGGCCAGTTGCTCGACGATCGCTTGCTCGGCCTCGGCTACCTCGCGGGTCTCGATTGGAAGCAGATCGATCTGCTGATCACGTATCGCAACTACTTCCTCCAGGTGTTCCAGCAGTTCGGCGTGCAAAGCGTCGACGACACGCTGCTCAAGCACCCGACGTTCGCGTCGATGCTCGTCGAGTACTTCCAGACGAAGTTCGGCACGGAGCGCAAAGAGACGCCGGCGGAACGCGCCGACAAGCTGCTGCCGGTCATCGTCTACAAGTACGAAGAGGGGCTGCAGAAGGTCACGGTCATCCAGGAGGACCTGATCCTTCGCTACTTCCTCGATCTGATGGAGGCGACGCGGAGAACGAACTTCTACCGCCCGGGTCGCGGCGACACGATCTCCATCAAGATCGAGTCCGCACTCGTCGAGCACATGCCGCGACCGTGCCCGATGTTCGAGATCTATGTCCACGCGCCGGGCGTCGAAGGCATCCACTTGCGCGGCGGCAAGGTCGCGCGCGGTGGTCTGCGCCACTCGGATCGCGCCGACGATTTCCGCACCGAGGTCCTCGGCCTCCAACGCACGCAAGCGCTGAAGAACGTCATCATCGTGCCGCAGGGTGCGAAGGGCGGCTTCGTCACGCGCAAGGTGTCACCCACGCGCGAAGAAGCGCGCGTGCAGTACGAGGTCTTCATCTCGGGTCTGCTCGACGTCACCGACAACTACGTCGGTCACCGGATCGTTCCGCCACCCGGGGTGCTGCGCTACGACGAGGACGATCCGTATCTCGTCGTCGCCGCCGACAAGGGCACGGCCCACCTGTCCGATACCGCGAACGGCATCTCGCAGCGCTACAAGTTCTGGCTCGACGACGCGTTCGCGTCCGGTGGCTCGGCTGGCTACGACCACAAGGTCATGGGCATCACCTCGCGCGGCGGCTGGACGAACGTCGAGCGGCACTTCCGCGAGATGGGCATCGATATCCGCAAGACCTCGATCAAGGTCGCGGGCGTCGGTGACATGGCCGGCGACGTGTTCGGCAACGGCATGCTGCTCAACGACCAGATGCGGCTCGTCGCTGCGTTCAATCACAAGCACGTGTTCATCGATCCCAACCCCGATGCGATGACCTCGTATGCGGAGCGCCGCCGGCTGTTCATGACGCCGGGCACGCAGTGGAGCGACTACAACCCGAAGCTGATCTCGACCGGTGGCGGCGTGTTCGAGCGCGCCGCGAAGGAGATCCGGCTGTCGGCCGAAGCGAAGAAGTTGCTCGGCCTGACCGGAAAGATCGTCACGGGACCCGACATCGTCCGCGCGATCCTCGCGCTCGAGGTCGATCTCATGTGGTTCGGTGGGATCGGCACGTACGTCAAAGCGTCGTCGGAGAGCCACGGCGAAGTCGGCGACAAGGTGAACGACAACGTCCGGATCAGCGCGAGCGATCTGAAGGCGAAGGTCATCGGCGAAGGCGCGAACCTCGCGATCACGCAGCGCGCGCGGACCGAGTACGGCATGGCCGGCGGGCGCCACAACACGGATGCGATCGACAACTCGGCTGGTGTCGACTGCAGCGATCACGAGGTCAACCTCAAGATCCTCCTCGCACCGCTGATGGCGTCCGGAACGCTGCCGCGCGACAAGCGCGACGTTCTGCTCCGCGAGCTCGAGCCCGACGTCGGCGCCGCGTGCGTGCAGGACAACTATCTGCAAGCCGCGTTGCTCTCGATGGAGAGCATGCGCAGCAAGAAGGGCGGCGAGATCTTCCTCGACGTGCTGAGCTACCTCGACAAGCACGGCCTGTCGCGGCGAGCGGAGCACATGCCGCCCGACGAGGACTTGCGCGGGTGGATCAAGACGGGCAAAGGCGTGCCGCGGAACCTGCTCGCGGTGCTCGTCGCCCACACCAAGAACGATCTGTACGAGCGCGTGCTCGGCTCGCGGATCCCCGACGTGCCGTTGTTCCAGCCGTTCTTGTTCTCGTACTTCCCGCCGAGCGCGGCGCAGAAGTACGCGGACCAGGTGAAGAAGCACCAGCTGCGTCGCGAGATCATCGCGACCGTGGTGACGAACGCGATCATCAACCAAGCCGGCTGCACGCTCCTCGTCGCACTCGCGAAGGAGACGAACGCGCCGTTCGACGAGCTCGTCGTTCGCTACTTCATCATCGACGAGCTGCTCGGGGGCAAAGCGTTCCGCACCGCGGTCCACGGCGCCGACTACCTCATCCCGTCCGCCGAGCAGTACACGGCGCTGATGGCGTTCGAGGAGACTCACCGCAAGCTCCTCCGCTGGTGGAGCTGGAACGAGAACAGCTGGAAGCTCGCGCCCGAGGAGGTCGAGAAGATCAAGCCGCGATTCGAAGCAGCGACGACCGCGCTGATCGCCGCGCTCGATCCGCCCGCGAAGCTCGTGTACGAGGCGCGCATCGCCGAGCTCGTGCAGAAGGGATTCTCGGCCGAGGTCGCCACGGCGCTCGCGCGCGCACCGATGGCGCGCGAGGCGTTCGCGGTCCTGGCCGCGGTGCGCGACGCGAAAGCGAGCCTCGACACCGCTGCACCGGGCTTCCACCGCGTCGGCAAGGATCTCCACGTCGATGCGTTCGAGGAGATCCTCGCGACACAGGTCCCGAGCAACGTGTGGGAGCGAAAGTTCGCCGCGACGCTCGAGCGCGATGCGGCAAACGTGCGGCACCGCGCGATCGGGCGCATGGCCGTCGAGAAGGACTTCGTCGAGAAGCACCGCGAACAACTCGATCGCATCAGCGACGGGCTCACGATGGTGCGGCAACTCGGCGGCCACGGGCTCATCCCGCTGTCGCTGATCCTCGAAGAATACCGCGCCCTCACGTGAGCGCCCTCGACGATAAGAAGCTCGCGCAGGTCGTAGCCGAAGGCGGTCGCCTGCGCGCGCTCGTGCTCGAGCTGTGGCAACGCACCCGCATGGACTGGGGCTTCGTCACCGATCGACTCGCGCAGACGTTTCGCGCGGAGAAGTGGATCGGTTCGCACGAGCGCCGCTTCGTCGGCGAGACGCTGTTCGGCATGGTGCGCCACCTGCGGCGCATCGACGCCGCGCTCGAGCGTGGCCGCAAAGCGAAGAAGTCGCCGAAGGATCTCGAGCGGCTGCTCGCGCTGCTCGTGCTCGAGAAGCTCCTCGCGCCGGCGGCCGCTGCGCGCGTCGAACGCGATCTCGACTGGGTCGCCGTCGCGGGCATCGACGACGTGATCGCCAAAGAGCGGCGCCCCGTCGTGAGACTCGCGCTGGCCGCGTCGTTTCCCGATTGGCTCGCGGAGCGCTTCATCGCCGACTGGGGCGATCGCGCCGAGGCGCTCGCTCTCGCGCTCAACCAGCGCGCGCCGATGACGATCCGCGCGAACACGCTGATCGCGTCGCGCGACGAGCTCCGCGACGAGCTCGCGAAAGCGCAGATGGAGACCTCCGTCGGCAAATGGTCCGACACGGCGCTTCACGTCGAGAGCCGCACGAACGTGTTCACGCTCGACGCGTTCAAGCGCGGCGCGCTCGAGGTCCAGGACGAAGGCAGCCAGCTCCTCGCCGAGCTCGCGACCGGCGGGCTCGCGACCGACAAGCCGCTCGTCGTCGATCTGTGCGCGGGCGCGGGCGGTAAGACGCTCGCGATCGCCGCGCGCCTCGGCAACAAGGGCCGCCTCATCGCGAGCGATGTCGACGAGCGAAAGCTCGACGAGCTGAAGAAGCGCGCTCGCCGCGCCACGGTGTCCACGGTGCAAGCACTTCACCTCGACGACGGGCGCTGGCCGAAGGAGCTCGATGCGCTCCGCGGCAAAGCGGACGTCGTGTTCGTCGATGCGCCGTGCTCGGGCATCGGCGCTCTGCGCCGCAACCCCGAAGCGCGCTGGCGCTTGCGCGATGCCGACCTCGCGACCTTCGCGAAGAAGCAACGCGAGATCCTCGACGGTGCCTTCCAGCTGTGTGCGCCGGGTGGACGCATCGTCTACGCGACCTGCACGCTCGTCTCGGTCGAGAACCAGCGCGTCATGGCCGACTACATGGCGGCGCGCCCCGAGCTGTCGACGGTGCCGCTCGCGAAGGTCCTCGGCGAGCGGGCCGCCGCATTCGCCGATGGCGATGCGTTCGTGTCGCGGCCGGATGCGCACGGCACCGACGGGTTCTTCGCGCACGTGCTCCAGCGCGCATGACCGTCCTCGTCGGGGCCAACCCCATCGGTCAGCTTCTCGGCGAAGCGGTTGCCTACTGCGTTCCGCGTGTCGATGCGAACGATCCGAGGCACTGCCTTCGCACGCTGGTGCCGCCGCCGACACTGCACAGTAGCCGCAACGAGCTTGTCGAGACCACGAGGCGCGAACGCCACTACAAGGTCGGCAATGTCACGCCGATCGAGCGCCGTCCATCGCTGCTCGGTGGTCGGATCCTCGTCTACTTTCCAGACGCAGAGCTCTCGTGCGGAACTCCGGAGAGCGTGACGAACGGCTTCTTCGATATCCACGCGACGCCGGCGTGGGACACATGGTTGGCACTCGCGGACGACGCCACATCGGATCTGTCCTATCGGCATTATCTGCTCGCGTTCATTCCCGCGGAGCTCGTCGAGATCGCAGATCTCGCGACGAGGGTGACACCAGAGGAGTGTCTCCGCTGGCTGGACGATGCGAAGGTCAAGGCGCGCGACGAGCTCCGCCGCTATCTCTAACCGTCGCGCTCAGCGCACGATCAGCGACGGCGACGCTGCGCCGTTCACGCAGCCGTAGCCGAACACCGCACCATCGCGCGCCGGCGCGGTGACCTCGGTCGTGAACGCGAAGTCCCACGCGTCGCCGGTGTAGCGATAGACGCGGACGGAGAACTTTCCGGCGGGGATCTCGAAGTCCTGCTTCGCGCCGTCGTTCACGACGAGGGACACCTGCGCTTCGCCATCGCTCGCGCGAAGGAAGTCCGTCTTGATCGCCGCGCGATACTTCTTGTTCTCGCAGCCCGCCCCACCGTTCAACACGCGCGCTACATAGGCGCGCGGCTTGTCGGCGGGCTTCTCCGCCGGCTTCTCGTCGGGCTTGGGCTTGTCCTCGGGCTTGAACGCGACGGCGAGCTCGGCCTGTTGGCGCGCACGCATCTCGATCTTCTTCTTCCATGTCTCGCCGCTCGGCGCGGTGAGCCGGACGGTGACGTAGGCATCTTGGTTCTCGAGGCTGAACACCTCCGGCACGGTGCCGGTGCGCACTCCGTCGGGAGTCTCGACGGAGATCGCGAACCCTTCCGGCTCGGTGACCTTCAGCGAGGTGGTCCCCGCGTAGCGATACTCGAGGGATTCCGTCCAACTGCCAGCGGCGAGTGCGGAGCCAGCGATGGCAAGGACGACGGCGATAGGAGCTAAGCGAGGTTCTGACATGCGCAACAGAACCCATTCGCTCCGAATGTGACGCGCAAATCGGGGATCGATCGCACGGCACCGACAGGACGGGCACCAACCGTGCAGCACCGGGGGTATGGACCCGGTTGGAGGCTCTGCCGCGCCGACAACAGCAACGTTCCTCGTGAAGAGCGTTGCGGATGGCAACGCGCGCGCATTGGTTCGGCATGGTAACTTAGCGAAGCGAATGGCGATCGATGTCTCTGTCGTACGCGAGCTGACGGCGCTCCGTGCGATCGAAAGCGAGTGGCGTTCGCTCGCCGGGACGACCGCGGGCGCGCTGTTTCGCGGTCCCGACTGGATGCTTCCCTGGTGGCACGCCTACCACAACACGCTCGGCGCGGAGCTGCACGTGCTCGTGGGCCGCGCGACCGAAGGCGATCCGAATGTCCCGGCCGGCGAGATCGTGTGTCTCGCTCCGCTCTATCGCCGCACGGTCAAGGTGGCCCTGCTCGACACGCGCGAGCTGCGCTTGATGGGCGATGCGGGCCCGCGACCACCGGCGCTCGACTTTCTCTCGCGCATTGGCTGGGAGGATCGCGCCGGCGCCGCGTTCGCTCGCAAGCTGATCGAAGAAGCCGCGAGCTGGGACCTGCTCGAGCTCGAACCGCTCGCGGATCCATCGCGCATTCGCGCGAACCTCGTGCAGCGGTTGGCGCCCGCGGGGTTCATCGTCGAGAGCGCACCCTCGGCGGGCGGTGCGTCGCGCATCGGGCTCGCCCTCGCGCCCACCGACGGCACCGATGGATCGGGCGTCGTCACCACGTTCGGCGACGATCTCTCGGCGCTGCGCAAAGGCATGAGCGCGTTGCGCCGCCTCTCGCGGCTCGAGTGGTCCGAGCGCGACGAGCATTCGCCGCTCGCCGATCCCGAGGCGACGGCGTTGCTCGAAGAAGTCGCGCTCGAGCTCGGCAAGCAAGGACGCGTGCGGCTCGCTCGGCTCGACGACGCGCAGGGCGAAGTGTGCGCCGCGGCGCTGATCGTCGACGATGGCGATCGTGCGGTCGTGCTCGCGATGGCGGTCGATCCACTCGCGCCGCGAGCGAGCGCGCGCCTGCTCCACGCAGAAGCACTCGCTGCTCGTTCGCGCGGCTGCATCGCGCTCGACGTGGTCACGGGCGCCGCCGAGTACGCGTTGCCATCGCTGCCCACGTCGAAGCAGCAAGCGCTCGCGGTTCGCATCTGGGGCCAATCGACGACGGCATCGGTCGGTCGCACGGTCACGAGCGTCGCGCGTCGTGCACGCCGGGCTCGCGAGACTCCGTCGGTCGCGGCCGCGCAGGCGCGCGCTGCGTGGACGCGCATTCGCAGCGCCGCGAAGGGCGTGGCGCAATACGATCGCTTCTGTCTGTATCGCGGACAGCTGTGGACGCGTGGCATCGAGCCGCCGCCAGGTCTCGAGCTGCAATCGTTCAAGGAAGCGGACTACGACAAGCTCGACGACGGGCGCCGCGCGGATCTGTCCGAGCAGCTCGCGTTCGACGAAGCCACGGCGCGCAAGCAGTGGCAGCGCGGCGATCAAGCCGTGCTCGCGTCGCTCGGCATCCGTCCTGCGGGCATCGCGTGGGCGGCGCGCGGTCCGATCGATGCGCCCGAGCTCGGGCGGTCGCTGAAGATGTCGAAGTACGACGCGTACATTCACTCGGTGTTCGTGGCGCCCGCAGCGCGCGGTCGCAATGTCGGCCCGGTGATGCTCGAGCAGCTCACCAAAGAGCTGCGCGCGACCGATACGTATCGCTCGTGGGCACTGATCGCCGCGGATAACCAAGCTTCGATCCGCGCATTCCAGAAGGCGTCGTTCACGCCGGTATGCGATGTCATTCACGCGAAGATGGCGACCGTCGATCGCATCGTGTTGCGTCCGCCCGATCCGGAAGCGAAAGAGCTTCTGGGTCTCGACGAATAGGCTGTCCGCGGTCCGGACAGCTCAGCGCGTGATCGCGAACGCGGTCTCGATGCGCACAGGCGATCGCTCTTCGACCGCGACGTTCGTGACACGCGCCATCGGTGGTCCGTTCTCGCACCATGCGAGCAACGCGGCGACCTTGTCATCATCGCCTTCGACCTCGAGCTCGACGGATCCATCGTCGCGATTGCACACCCAACCGACGACACCGATGCGCCGCGCTTCGCTCGCCGTCGCAGCTCGATAGGACACGCCTTGCACGCGGCCGGTGACGATCGCTCGCGCCCTTCGCATCGACGACGAGTGTCCCATGATACCGTTGCAAGAGATGGCCCGTGTGCTGCGTCTACCCGACCGTGGTCGGCTGCTCGTCTGCACCGACCTCCAGGGTTGCATGCGCGATTTCCAGCGCATGGTCGAGCTGTTCGAGGCCGCGCTCCTCCGGCACGACGGCGATGCGCATCTCCTATTCACGGGCGATCTGATCCACGGCCCGCACATCGATCCGGAAGACTGGCCCGACTTCCTCGGCGAGTACTATCGCGACGCGTCGGGCGAAGTGATGATCGCGTACGCGGGGCTCGCGGCGCAGTATCCCGGCCGCGTCCACGCGCTTCTCGGCAATCACGAGCACGGCCACGTCGGCGGTCCCCACACCGCGAAGTTCGCGGCGGACGAGGTCGCGCTACTCGAACAGATCCTCGGTCCCGCGGGCACCGCGCGCATGCGCGGCATCATCCACACGTTCTCGCTCGTGGCCGTGAGCAAGTGCGGTGCGGTGTTCCTGCACGGTGCGCCCGCCGCGCAGATCGATTCGATCGGTGACCTCGAAGCCGCGGACCTGTCGGGAGCGGGGTTCGCGAGCCCACTCGACGTCCTCGACACTCCTGTCGTCGGAAAGATCCTGTGGGCGCGCTCGGCGACGGAAGCCGAGGCCCGCCGGTTTCTCCGCGCGACCAACGGGACGATGGCGATCTACGGGCACGACGTGGTCCCCGAGGGGTTCGAGCGCGTCGGCGACGAGCAGATGGTCGTGTCGACGAGCTTCGGCGTGTACGACGCGAACAAGATCTACGTCTCCCTCGACCTCGCCCACCGTTACCGCGGGGTCAACGAGCTGCGCATCGGGCACGAGATCCTGCCGCTGTACCCGGATCGCGCCCCGCCCCGCCTCGGCGGTACGAATCCCAACGCACGCGCTCGCTGAGATTTCAGGGGCTTATCGCCTCACTGGCCCGACGGGCAGGCTTGCATTCGGGCCCGGCGATCCCTATAAATGCCGGCCAACCCGAGACCCCCCACTACCGTGGGGCAACGGAGATTCTCATGAAAGAAACTGCGAACCACCCGCACTACAAGCCCGCGAAGATCAGCTGCGCCTGCGGAACGATCCACGAGACGTTCTCCACGCGCGGTGACTTCGGCGTCGACATCTGCTCGCACTGCCACCCGTTCTTCACGGGCAAGCAGAAGCTCCTCGACACCGCCGGTCGTATCGACCAATTCAACAAGCGCTTCAACAAGAAGCCGGCGTAGTCGTTTTTCGCGGAGCGTTTCGACGAGGGGTCGATCGACTCGTTACCTCCCATGTTCGACGCGCAAAATTTCAAGGACAAGATGGCGGCGCTCGAGCGTCGCCATGAAGAAGTCAGCTCGCTGCTCGGCACCGCCGAGGTGATCAACAAGCGCGCCGAGTTCATGAAGCTCTCGCGCGAGCACGCGGAGCTCGAGCCGCTCGTGGCGGCGTGGAAGTCGTACGAGAAGCTGCGCGCGGATCTCGTGTCCGCGAAGCAGATGATCGACGCCGAGCCCGATCCCGAGCTGCGCGAGATGGCGCGCGAGGAAGCGAAGGCGCTCGAAGCGCAGCGCGAAGCCTCCGAGCAGGCGATCAAGATCCTGCTCCTGCCCAAGGATCCGAGCGACGGCAAGAACGCGATCATCGAGATCCGCGGCGGCACCGGCGGCGACGAGGCCGCGCTGTTCGCGGGCGATCTCTATCGCATGTACACGCGGTTCGCCGAGCGCCAGGGCTGGAAGCTCGAGGTGATGTCGCTGTCCGAGGGCACGAGCGGCGGCTACAAGGAAGTCATCGCGCTCGTCGACGGCAAGGACGTGTTCTCGAAGATGAAGTTCGAGTCCGGCGTGCATCGAGTGCAGCGCGTGCCGGCGACCGAAGCGCAGGGCCGCATCCACACGTCGGCTGCCACGGTCGCCGTGTTGCCGGAAGCCGAAGAAGTCGACGTCGCGATCAACGACAAGGATCTCAAGATCGACACGTATCGATCGAGTGGCGCCGGCGGTCAGCACGTCAACACCACCGACTCCGCGGTGCGCATCACGCACCTCCCTACCGGCGTTATCGTCGCGTGTCAGGACGAGCGCAGCCAGATCAAGAACCGCGCGAAGGCGATGAAGATCCTGCGCTCGCGAATCCTCGAAGCCGAACGCGAGAGACAAGCGCAGGCCGAAGCCGCGTCGCGGAAGTCGCAGGTCGGCTCGGGCGATCGCAGCGAGAAGATCCGCACGTACAACTTCCCGCAGGATCGCGTCACCGATCACCGCATCGGCCTGACCAAGCACAACCTGCCCGCGATCATGGACGGCGGCCTCGAGGACATCATCGAGGCACTCCGCGCGAACGCCCAGGCCGAAGCGCTCAAAGCCCAGACCGAGGGCTGATGCGTTTGCTCGCGATCGCGGTGGTCGCCGGCTGTTCCCAGTCCGCACCGCCCCTCGCGACGTGTGCGGACTCCGTCGCCGGCACGTGGCGCACCGATGCGGGCGAGTGGATGTTGATCGATCGCGGGGCAGCGATCGAGGGCTACCCGTTGTTCGACGATTCGCGCGAGCCCACCGGTGATCCCGCGGTCGTCGTCGCACCGCGCGCGATCGATCTACGCCGCGAGGGCGACGTGATCACCGGCGAGATCAGCCGTCGCTACATGCGCGGCGGGGATGCGTGCGTCGCGAAGGTTCCGGTCCATGTCCTCTCGTGTAGCGGCGCCATGCTCGAGCTCGTGCTCGCCGACACCAGCGCGCCGACGCAGTTCGCGCCGTGCGCCGAATCCACGCGAAAGAACCCGTCGCGCCGCGAGAAGTGGCAACGCACGCACCGTTGATCAGTCGCCGCCGATCGCGAACAGCACGATCATCACGCCGACGACGCCGACGATCGCGAGGCCACCGTACGCGAGACCACGGGCGAGCTCGTCACCCTCCTGGCACAGCGCCAAGCAGGCGCCCAGTGCACCGCCGATTGCACCGAACGTCACCATCGTGGCCGCGCGCGATCCGTCGAAGTGCAGCTTCGACCGCACGGTGATCGGATCCGTACCGATCTTCGACGCCACGCACGTCGGCGCGGTCGTGCCGGGGACGCATCCCACGACGAGCTCGCGAATCGACAGGCGCGCCGGTGTCTGCAGATTGCCATCGATGATGTGCACGTCGACCTTGGTGTCGGCGTCCACGTTCACCGTCTCGCCCTTGTCGCCGTACATGTTCGCTTCGCCCTCGTCGACGAGCTCCTTCGCGTGAAGCGCGAGCTCGGGCGGTCCCACAGCGCTGATCTGGCGCGCGCACGCACCGATAACCGCGGCGACCGCGAGCAGCGCGATCGTACGACGCATCAGCGCATCCCCGATCTCGAGATCGGGGGCATCAACAACCTTGCGGCGCCACCGTCGGTTGCGCCTTGCCGCCGCTGGACTTGACGCCGGTCTGCGTCACCTTCGACGCGCAGTCCCACTGCAACGCCGCTTCTTGACACTTGGTGCAGGTGAGCTTGTCGATCTTCGCCGCTCCAGCGCCCGTGACGCGGACCCCGACCTTCGCGTTGGTGATCACGACGTTTTCGAGGACATTGCTCGCCGCTCGATCCGAAAGCTCGATCCCCTTCCACGATCCTTCCTCGTCGCGGGCACCGGCGAACGTGATGGGGGCATCAGCGGTCCCCTTCGCGATCAAGGTGCCCGCGCCTCCGTAGCCGACGTACACGGCTCCCGCTTCGGTGAAGTCGTAGCGAGCCCCCGCTGGCACGGTGAGCGTGGCACCGCCTTCGATGTAGATCTCGCCGTCGACGGACACGGCTGCGCCCGGTTGTGCGGCCCACGTGGCTGTCTTGTCGACCCGTCCGCCGTGAACGATGATGCGTTGGTTGGTGTACGAGCTTGCTCCACCGAGTGCACCGACATGCTTGGGAAGTACGATCAGCGCCGCGTCCTTATTGGTGGCGAGCTCGTTCTGATCGAAGGTGACGAGCGTGGACGGTTCATCGACCGTGACGCCGACGACGTTGTTCTTGATGCTCGACGACATGATCGAGAGCTTTCCGCCACCCTCGGCGCGCACGGCGCCCGCGTTCTCGCGTCCACCATGTTCGACGTTCGCATACGAGAGCGCGAGCGAGCCGCGGCTGTACACGATGATGCCGTGGTCCCAGGCACCCGGTACCGCGTCGCCCGCGGATCGGAACGAGACGCGCGCTTGCGCCGTCCCGGCGACCCGCAGCTCTCCGTCACCCGCATATCCGACGTAGAGGCCGCCGCCGCTTTCGAAGAGGAAGCTCGTACCTGCCGCGATCTCGATCGTGCTCTTTCCAGACGTGCCTTCGATGTACACCTCTCCCGTCACGCGCACCGCGGCGCCGGGGTTCTGCCACGTTCCGGAGACGCTCGCCTTACCGCCCCGCAGCTGGATCACTGCATCGGCAGGAAACACGTTCCCGGCGGCGATCGCTGCGAACGCGGACGGAGGAACACTCATCGCGACGGTCCCGGGCTTGTCGAACGTGGTGCCCGACAGACCGCCGAGCGTCAGGTCGTCTGTCACGCGAAGCGCCATCTCCTTCGTCCCGCGAAACGTGCTGTCCTTGATCACGACGTCGGGACCTTCGAGATCGATGCCGATCTGCGCGTACTCGAGTACGAGGCTCGTGATCTCGGATCGCGCGGCCTTCGCGTAGAGGTGGATCCCGCGCCACGCGCCCGGCACTTGATCGCCCGCAGAAGCAAACGTCACGGGTTTGTCCTTCGTGCCGCGAACGATCAACTTGGATGGCGCGTTGTAGCCGACAAACATGGCGGCATCGGGTTTGAACCGTAGCGTCGCACCCGCCTCGATCGTCAACGTGCCGTCGACGTTGTAGTCGCCCTCGACCACGGTCGTGCAGTTCGCAGGAATGACCCGCGCCAGTCCGGTGTCGGATCCCTTGAGCGCAGGCGGGCACTCGGTAACGGGCTTCAGGTCGCCCAGGGCAGAGGCGGTCGCGGACGTCGAGTTGGAGCCGGTCGTGGCGGTCCCTCCACCTGCCCCGCGATCGGAACCACTGCCGCTACTGCTGCTCGTGGGCTCGCTTGTCTTGCTCTTGCATCCGGTGACGAGGCCCAGCGTCACGAGAACCGAAATGACGATCTGCATCGTCCGCGGTCTTACCACGTCAGCGGCCCATCTTCGGCGGAGAGAGATCGTGCTCGACGGGCTGACCGATCGCGCCGTCGTCGGTAGCGAGGACCGTCCACAGCGTCGGGGGCAGCTTCTTGAACAGGCAGTTGCCGAGGGCGCCGAAGTTCAGCCACCGGCCGTCGAACGTGAGGATCGCGGACAGCTTCGCGAGCGGCTTGGCCGGATCGGGCGGCGACGCGTAGAGGAGGATGACCGTCGCATCCGTGTCGAATTGCGCGAGATCGGGCGCGACCATGTTCGGGGTCGGACACGAGCCCGCGCCGCCAGTGCCCGACGGCGCGCCGAGCGTGAACGGGATCGAGGGCAACGTCTTTCCGGGACCGGTGCGCACGGTGAAGTTCGCGAGGGCGGACGTGCCGGAGATGACCTGCACGCGCGCACCCGCTGGTAGCGGATTCGTGGGACGGACGAAATCGCCACCGCGCTCGAACGCCGAGGTCATGGTGGCGGCGCACACGGACGATGGATCGCACGCGGGATCGACGGTCTGGATCGTCGCTGTCTTCGCACCGAAGAGACGGATCCACGGTCGCGTGCCGCGCGGCACCGCCGTGTCCTTCGGGCCGAACACCTCGGCGCGCGCGTCGAGTGCGTGCTCGACGATCGGACCGACGTTGCCATCTCCGTCGGAGATCGCGGTCCATAGCTTGGTCGGCTTCTTCGCCATCCAGATGTTGCCGAGGCCATTGCGGAGCTCGAGCTCGCCGATGCCGAGCAGATAGATCGCTGCGAGGTTCGCGTGCGGTCGCTTCGGATCGGGCCGCTTCGTGTAGACGAGAAGCACGGCGTCGGAGAGGTCGGCCTTCGTCGGCAGGATCTTGGTCATCACGACCGGGCCCGACGGTGCGCACAGGCCCTCACGACCCGTGGTCACCGTCGGCTTCGTCATGCCGTTCCACGCGGGCAGCTGCGTCGCGGCAGATGCCTTCACGGAGAAGGTCTCGAGCGTTCGTCCGTCGAGCTGGATCCAGATTCGCGCGCCAGGAGAGAGAGGCTGCTTGGGACGCACGAATGCGCCGTCGCGATCGAACGCGATCGGCTTGGGGTCGGAGCTGCATTGCTTGCGCGGACCGCACGGCGGTGCGAGGCCGAGCGTGACCTTGCTCGTCGGCTTGACGTTCCACAGCCGGATCCACGGGCGAACGCCGCGCTCGAGCTTGTCCGTCGGACCGAACACGTTCGCGCTCGGCTCCTTCGAGATACTGCACGGCCACGCCTCCCGTACGTTCAGTGCAAGGAGCGCGACGCTCACCACCACGAGTCGCCACATGCATCGATGATAGCGCGCGAGGGAGTAGGATGCGCCCGTGCGCAGAAACGTAGCCATCGGCGTCGTCCTCCTGCTCCTCCTCGCCCTCGTCGTGTGGTGGAAGTTCCTGCGCGGGGGAGACGACGGCACGAGTGGTGCCGGCACGACGGCCGCGGGATCGGGATCGGCGATCACCGGGTCCGGGACGCGAGGATCGAAGGAAGCACCGGCGACGAAGGTCACGCTCTCGGGGCGCGTCACGCGAAAGGCCGACGGCACCGGCGTGGCCGGCGCGATCGTCTCGATCGCGCAGAAGCGAAGCATCGAGGCGATGTTCAATCGCGGGCGCGGCCTCGACGAAGCGCCGACCGCGACGACCGACAAAGACGGCCGCTGGACGCTGACCGATGTCGGCCCCGGTGCGTACATGCTCGGCGCCACCGGACCGCTGCTGCTCCCCGCGGCGCGTCCCATCACCGTCGGTGACAAAGCGATCGATGGCCTCGACTTCGTGCTCGATGCCGGTGGTGCGATCGCGAGTGGAACGGTGAGCGATGTCCTCGGCGGACCGATTCCGGGTGCGAAGGTGCAAGCGCGGCGTCAGCGGAACAATCCATTCACCAGCGACGCGGACATCGTCGCGTTCACCGACGACAAAGGCGCGTATCAGCTCGCACTACCGCCGGGCGAATTCGTGTTCGTCGCGACGCACGAGGCGTACACGCCGGGCACGCGCTACTTCGACATGACGACGGAGTCGGTGGTCATCGACTTCACGCTGACCCCGGGCGCGACGATCCGCGGTCAGGTCGTGACCACCGACGGTACGCCGGTCCCCGACGCAAACGTCGCCGCCTCCGAGGGCGGACCCAACATCAACCTCGCGGCGTTCGGCGCCGGCGACATCACCGACGAGAAGGGCAACTTCACGCTCAAGAGCTTGTCGCCCGGTGCGCTCTCGCTGACCGCCGTGGGCGGTGGCTACTCCACCGTATCGCCGACGATCGTCGAGGTCGGCATCGGCGAGCAGGTCGATGGCGTGCGCGTCGTCGTCGAGAAAGGCTTCTCGATCTCGGGCAAGGTCGTCGAGAAGGGCACGACGAAGGGAATCGCCGGCGTGCGCGTCGGTGTGTTCTCGATCGCGGCGAGCGAAGCCGGCATGGCGCGCGAGCCGAGCAGCGAGGATGGCTCGTTCATCATCCAGGGTCTCCGCCCTGCCGCGTACATGGCATTCGCGATCGGTGAAGAGGTCATGCCCGAGGTCGGCAAGAACGTCGAGATCGTCGACAAGGACGTCGAGGGCGTGCTCGTCGAGATGGCGAGCGGCGTGACGCTGACCGGATTCGTGCAGCCTCCCGGCGTCGCGAACGTGTCGATCTCTCCGACGACGATCGGGTTCGGGAACATGTTCGAGGTCGCGAAGTCCGTGCTCGTGCGCGGCGAGAGCGACGAGACCGGTGCGTTCACGCTGAAGCACGCACCGGCCGGCGCGTTCAAGCTCGAGGCCACCACACAGGACGGCCGCGCGGGCGAGACACCGATCGTGATCGAGAACGTCGACAAGTCCGGCCTGATCGTGAAGCTCGAGGAGCGCGCATCGATCGCGGGTCGCGTGATCGACTCGACGGGCGCGGTGGTCACCGATGTCGAGGTCCGCGCGAGCCCCAAGGCCGAGAAGAACGCCGGCTTCAGCTTCCGCATGGGCGGCAATCAAGGCGGCAGCAGTCGCACGCGCAAGGACGGCACGTTCCTCATCGTCGGCCTCGACGGCGGCAAGCACGAGGTCCGCGTCACCGACGGACGCGGCCGCGTCGCGTGGGCGAGCCCGCCGAACAAGGACAAGCCGAACGCGCCGATGGAGATGGACATCAAGGCGGGCACGAAGCTCACCGGCGTCACGCTCACCGTCGAGACACGGGACGGATCGATCAAGGGCACGGTCGTCATGCCCGATGGCAAGCCCGCGCCCGACACGTGGATCACGATCACGAAAGAGCGTCCGAAACCGAAGGACGACAAGAAGCCCGATCGCGAGGACTTCGACTCCGACGAGATGCGCTCGCAGTGGCGCGGCTCCGGCTACGCGCCGGTGATCACGAACGCCGAGGGCCGGTTCTCGATCGAGAAGCTTCGCCGCGGGACGTACAAGGTCGTCGGCGAGAACGCGAAGGGCAGCGCACGCGGTCAAAAGGACGGCGTGAAGACCGGCGACACGATCACGCTGCAGCTCGGACGACTCGGCACGCTCACCGGCAAGGTGACGGTCAACGGTACGCCCGTGTCGCCGTACGACATCGATTGCGATCCCGTGGCGCGCGACGCCTTCACCTCGCACGAGAAGCGAGTCACCGAGAAGACCGGCGTCTACACGCTCGATCGACTGCCGCCGGGCGAGTACGCGTGCACCGCGGTCGCGGATGCGGGCAAAGCGACCGCGAAGGTCACGGTTCCCGCCGGCGACGTGACGCTCGACATCGTGCTCGTCCCGTGGGCATCGGTCACGGGCACCGTGGTCAGCGTGCTGTCGGGCGAGCCCGTCGTCGGCGTGAAGCTGTTCGCCAACCCCGAAGGCGGCGGTAGCGATCGCCAGGCCATCACCGATCTGCTCGGCGGCAAGGGACCGACGAGCGATGCGCGCGGTGCGTTCACGATCACGCGCGTCGCGCCGGGTCCCGGATCGCTCGTGGTGATGCCCGCGACCGGTGGGTTCCAGCCGCTCGCGCAACAGAAGTTCGACGCGAAGGCCGGCCAGAAGCTCGACGTGGGCGCGATCAAGATCGTGCCTCCGCGGGTCGGCGATGCCGGAACGATCGGCATCGGCACGGACACCGAGAACGACAAGCTCACCGTCGCGGACGTCAAGGAAGGAGGGCCCGGAGAGGCGGCCGGCGTTCAGGTCGGCGATCGGATCACGACGATCAACGGCATCGATGTGGCAACGCTCACGCCGGCGATCGCGCAGAACTTGATCGGCTCCGGCAACATGTCCGTCGGACAGAAGTTCGTGCTCGGCATCGAACGCGCAGGAGCGGTCCAACAAGTCACGGTCGTGTCCGTCAAGTGGTAGAATTTCCGACGCATGCGCATTTCTGTTCTGGGTCTAGCCGCCGCTGTCGCTAGCGGTTGCGGCGAGGATCCGCCACCGGTCGACGCTCCCGTCGACGAGGCGCCGCGCTGCAACACGACGAAGCAATTCGGGGAGCCGGTGCTGATCGATTCGTTGAACACCGAGTTCGACGATCAAACGCCGCGCCTGTTTCCCGACGAGCTCGGCATCGTGTTCTCGCGAAGGAGCGCCGCCGGCAACTTCGATCTGTGGACCGCCACTCGCGCGAACCGCGACGACGCGTTCGGTCCCGCGACGCTGCTCACCACCGTGAACTCGGTGAACTCGGACATGTGGCCGAGCCAGAGCTCCGATGGTCTGACGTTGATCTTCGATGCGGACCGCACCACGACCGGCACGTTTCGCATCTGGATGAGCACGCGCGCATCGACGTCCATGCCGTTCGGCCCGCCCGCGTTGCGGCCCGAGCTGATGAACAACGAGTTCCACGGCATCCTCGCGAACGATCGCGCGCTCTACTTCGCGTCGACAGCGCGCGTCGGTGAAGGTCGCGCGGACATCTGGCGCGCCGATGTCTCGACGACGAACACGATCGGCACGCCGGTCGCGCTGGTCGGCGGCGTCAACACCGACGAGGAAGAGGTCGCGCCGGCGCTGACCACGGACGAGAAGACGATCGTGTTCCGCCGGTCGACGACCACACCGCCGGTGCCGCCATCCACCACGCCCACGTTCGAGTACGACGTCTACACGGCATCGCGCTCGACACCGCAGGACGGCTTCGGTCCATCGTCGAAGGTCGACACGCTCGCGCTTCCGAATGTCATCGAGACGCCGGGCTGGGTCTCGCCCGACAACTGCGCGCTCTACGGCTACACGAACGCGCCCGGTGGACCGGGCGGCACGAACATCTACGTCGCGAAGCGACCGCAGTTCTAGCCGAGCTACTTGATCAGCTTCTCGAGCTGGGCCTTCATCTTCTTGTACTCGCCGCTCGTGTCGCCGTCGGCGAAGCCCTTCTTCACGTCGCGCACGATGCCGGACGGGTCGAAGACGAACGTGGTCGGCATGGTGTCCGATCCGTAGCGCGCGACCACGCCGGACTTGTCGGCCGGCAGGTACACGCGCGTCATGTTCTTGATCTTGAGCTTGTCGTGAAAGCGCTTGCCGGACGCCGGGTCATCGTCGATGTCGATCGCGATGAACGTGATCTTGTTCTTCATCTCGGCGGCGAGCTTGTCCCACGTCGGCAGCTCCTTCGCGCACGGCTTGCACCACTCGGCGCCGACCGTGACGAGGATCCACTTGCCCTTGTAGGCCTTGAGCTTGACGGCCTTGCCGCGCGCATCGACGGCGACATCGAGCTCCGCGACGCGATCGCCGACCTTGAGCACGTCGGCCGCCGCGGGGGCCGCAGCGAGAGCGAGGGCGACCAGGGTGACGGAGATAGCGCGCATGGGGGTGAGACGTGTGAGGAGGGTCATCGATTCACCGCCAGTTCTTCCTCGATCCACATGCCGATGTACTCGGGACTCATGGGACCTTGGTACTTGCGATCGTTGAAGTACAGGGTGGGCGTGGAGTCCACTTCGTTGGTCTTGCCCTGCTCGAGATCGTTGTTCACCTGCGTGTTCGAGCCCTGATAGGCCTCGATGAACTTGCCCGCATCGAGGCCCGCCTGGGCGGCGTACTGCATCACGTAGTCCTTGTTGTGCTGCGGAGCGCGCTCGAACAGCATGTGATGGAACGCTTCCCACTTGCTGGGATCGGTCTGCCACACCGCGAGCGATGCCTGCGCCGCGCTACGCGAATCCGGGTGGCTCGCTTCGAGCGGGAACATCAAGAAGTACTCGACGACCTTGCCCTCGTTGTCGGCGGCGACCTTCGCCATGATCGGCGCGAACGCCTGACAGTGCGGGCATGCGTAATCGTAGAACTCGACGAGTCGAATCGGCGCGTCTTCCTTGCCGACGTGCGGCGCCTTCGAGACATCGAGCTTCACTGCCTTCGCGGTGCTCTCGTATTTTTGCGTGTAGTACTCGCGAACCTTCGCGTCGGGAATCTCGTCGACGAGGAGCTGCAGCACGTACTTCACGGCGTACGGCGCGCGCTTGCACGAGGTGTCCTGCGTGAACGACGTGCGGAGCGAGTGGCTCTTGCCGCACGGCGACTTCAGCGAGCCGACGAGCTTGTAGAACAGCTCTTGTCGCTCACCGCTCAGCTTGCCGGGATCGATGCCGGGCAGCGGCGTCTTGTCGACCGGACCCTTGTCTTCCGTCGAGCGATCGAGCGCGTTGACCGCGCCCGTATCGGTGACCGGTTTTTTCTTCTCGCAGGCGCCCGCGCCGAGCGCCGCGACGCACGCAATAACTATGGATAGACGTGCGGTAACCACCGGTCGGTTGTAGTGCAGGGCCCGGGGGTTTTCAATGAAGGCACCGTCTTGACGTTCCGCGTCATGGGCGGTAAGCAACCACTGAATGACGGTTCATTCAGCGGGCAAGCCCGACGACGGGCCGAAGGCTGCCGACAAGGCGGACCGCAACGACAAGCGCGAGCGAATCCTGTCCGCGGCCGAGCGCATCTTCGCCAAGCACGGCTTCTTCGCTGCGCGCGTCTCGGAGATCGCGAAAGAGGCGGGCGTCGCCGACGGAACCATCTATCTCTACTTCAAGAGCAAAGACGATCTGCTCATCTCGCTGTTCGAGAGCCGCATGTCTCAGGTCAACGCTGCGCTCGAAGCGGCGATCCACGCCGAGACAAATGCGTCGCCCGCGCGTCAGCTGCACGCCTTCATCCGCACCTACTTGAAGCTCGTGTACGACGAGCCTGCTGCTGCCGAGGTGCTCACGATCGAGCTGCGGCAATCGAGCAAGTTCATGAAGGAGTACGACAACCCGCAGTTCGTCGCATTCCTCCGCATGCTCGGCGCGATCATCACGGCGGGCCAGGAGCGCGGCGACATCGATCCCTCGATTCCGAGCCACGTCGCCGCCCGCATGATCTTCGGCATGCTCGACGAGCTGTCGCTCGCGTGGGTGCTGTCGCGGCAAACGTCGATCTCGACCGGCACACCTGGAACGCGTCCGAAGAAGTTCGATATCGTCCGCGCGGCCGACTGGGTCGTCGCGCTTGTCACTAACGGCCTCGATCGCTCACTCAAGGAGAAGTCACCGTGAAGATCCTCGTTCCCGTAAAGCGGGTCCCTGACCCCACCCAGAAAGCGAAGCTCAAGGATGGTCACATCGACCTGACGGGAGCCTCCTGGATCGTCAACACGTTCGACGAGTACGCGATCGAGACGGCGCTGCGCCTCCTCGAGAACGGCGCCGACAACACGCGTCCGAACGGCGGCGAGATCGTCGTCGTCTCGCTCGGACCCGACGACGCGGCGAAGGAGATCCGCACGACGCTCGCGATGGGCGCCGATCGCGCGATCCACGTCGTCACCAACGACGCCGAGCTCGACTCGCTCGTGGTCGTGAAGGTGCTCGCGGGCATCGTCGCCGCCGAGAAGCCCGACCTCGTGATCATGGGCAAGCAAGCCGTGGACGGCGATGCGAACCAGGTCGCGCAGATGCTCGCCGGCAAGCTCGGTTGGCCGCAGGCGACGTTCGCCGCGTCGATCGAAGTCGCGGGTGACCGCCTCGTCGTCGGCCGCGAAGTCGACGGCGGCGTCGAGTACAAGAGCGTGCCGAAGCCGTCGGTGATCTCCGTCGACCTCCGCATCGTCGCGTCGAAGTCGGTCAAGAACGGCATCACGCCGGACTCGCACACCTACTCCGGTGAAGGCGCTCGCCTGCCCTCGCTCAAGGGCATCATGGCCGCGAAGAAGAAGCCGATGGCGACCGCGAAGCTCGCCGACTACGGCGCCGAGCCCGCGTCCGCGATCAAAGAGCTCACCGTGACACTGCCGCCGCCGCGCGCGGCCGGACAAATCGTCGCCGACATCCCCACCCTCGTGAAGAAGCTCGCCGACGAGGCGAAGGCTCTCTAAAGGAACACGGAGAACACCATGGGTAACGTCCTCGCATTTTCCGAGTTCAACGAGTCCGCGCTTCGCACGAGCGCGCTCGCCAACCTGTCGTTCGCTCGCACCGCAGCCAAGGCGCACGGCGGCGACGTCATCGCGCTGCTCGTCGGTCCCGGCGCGCAAGCCGCGTCCGCCGATGCAGCGAAGTACGCCGCGAAGGTCATCGTCGTCGAAGACGCGGGCCTCGCGCACTACCTCGCCGAAACGTACGCACCGATCGTCGCGCGTCTCGCGAAGGAGAACGGCGCGACCGTCGTCTCCGCGACCGCCACCGCGATCGGCAAGGACCTCATGCCGCGCGTCGCCGCGCTGCTCGATGCGGGCATGGCGTCCGACATCGCGAAGCTCGAATCCGCGAACACGTTCATGCGCCCGATCCTCGCGGGCAACGCGTACTCGACGGTGCAGATCAACACGCCGACGATCGTGGTCACGCCGCGCCAGTCGGAGTTCGAGGCAGCGGAGCCGCTCGGTTCTGCTGGGGCCGTGACGACCGCCGCGGCGGGCGCGATCGACGCGTTCGGTGCGAAGTTCGAGCGCCTCGACGCGCAGAAGTCGGACCGCCCGGATCTCGGCGACGCGAAGGTCGTCGTGTCCGGTGGTCGCGGCATGAAGAACGGCGAGAACTTCAAGGTCCTCGAGGAGCTCGCGGATCTCCTCGGTGCAGCGATGGGCGCATCGCGCGCCGCGACCGACGCGGGCATGGTGCCCGCCGATTGGCAGGTCGGACAGACGGGCAAGATCGTCGCGCCGAACCTCTACTTCGCGGTCGCGATCTCGGGCGCCATCCAGCACCTCGCCGGCATGAAGGGCAGCAAGACGATCGTCGCGATCAACAAGAACAAGGACGAGCCGATCTTCCAGGTCGCCGACTACGGCATCGTGCAGGAGTGGGAGAAGGCCGTGCCCGAGCTGATCTCCGAGATCAAGAAGCTCAAAGCGACGCGCTAGCGAGCTCGACGAGCCGACGACGATCGACCTTTCCCACGTTCGTCATCGGCAGCGCGTCGACGAACAGGTACCGCTTCGGCACCTTGTACGCGGCGAGGCTCGCACGGCAGTGATCGCGCAGCCCCGCCTCGTCGACCGTCGCGCCCGCGTGGCGCACGACGATCGCGCAGCCGACCTCGCCCCAGCGCGGATCGGCGACGCCCACGACCGCGGCCGCCGCGAGCGCGGGGTGCTCGGCGAGCACGTTCTCGATCTCCGCGGGATACACGTTCTCGCCGCCGGAGATGAACATGTCCTTCTTGCGGCCGACGATCGAGTACGCGCCATCGGCATCGCGCTGCGCGAGATCGCCGGTGTGTAGCCAGCCCTCGTCGTCGATCGCGGCCTTGGTCGCCGTCGGGTTGTTCCAGTAGCCCGGCGTGACGTGAGGTCCGCGCACGAGGAGCTCGCCGTCGACGAGCTTGACCTCGACATGCATCAGCGGATAGCCGACGGCGCCGGGCTTCGCGCGCACTTGTTCGCGCGGGAGCCAGAACGTGTTCGGTCCCGCTTCCGTGAGTCCGTAGCCGGTGGTGAAGACAACATCGCGCGCCCAGAATGTCTCGAACACCGGTAGCGGACACGGTGCACCGCCGCTGATCACGAGGCGAAGGTGCGCGAGGTTCGCGGTCGCCCAGCGCGGGTGCGCTTGCAGTGCGAGGAACATCGTCGGCACGCCGAACAGGAGCGTCGCGCGGTTCATCAAGTCGAAGACCTGATCGGGATCGAAGCCGCGGCAGACGAGCGACGTGCCGCCCGCGTAGATCAGCGGTGCGGTGAACACGTTGAGGCCACCGGTGTGAAACAGCGGCGCGTTCAGGATCGCGACATCGGATGCGGTGATGCCCCAGCTCGCGACCGTGTTGATCGCGTTCCACAAGATGTTGCCGTGCGTGAGGACCACGCCCTTCGGCGCGCCGGTGGATCCGCCCGTGAAGCAGATCACCCATGGATCGTCGAGGGTGATCGCGGTGCCTGGATTCGCGGTCGATGCGTGTTCGCGATCGCCGAGCGCGAGGTCACCCTCGAGTGGAGCGCCGATCGCGACGCCACGACACGCACCGCGCAACGCGGGGATGACGCTCGCGAGCTCGGGGCCGTAGACGATCACCGACGGCGTCGACAGCGCGAGTTGGTCGGCGAGCTCGCGCTCCGCCAAGCGCCAGTTGAGGTTGACGAGGATCGCGCCGAGCTTGCCGCACGCCTGCCACACGTCGAGGTACGCGGGACAGTTATGCGCGAGCACCGCGACGCGAGCGCCCGCGCGCACGCCGAGCCGCTCGGCGAGGAAGTGCGCGGTGCGATTCGTCCGCTCGTTCCATGCGCGGTAGGTGACCGTGTCTCCGCTCGCGACATCGACGAGTGCGATCGCTTCGGGCGAGAGCTCTGCGCGGCGCGCGAGCCAGTCGATGGCGGAGGTCACCCGTTGGTCTTACACGACCCGATGGTCGGCGGTCACGCGGAGAACACGAGCTCGAGGACGGTCCCGCGATCCACGCATACTGCGTCGTCCACCGCGAGGAGGCGCCGGATCGCGAGGTTGTCGGGCAAGACGTACGCGTAGAGTCGGCGATAGGCACGCTCGCGCGCGATCGCGAAGACAGCGTCGCGCAGGATCGTACCGAGGCGGCGGCCTTGCATCTCGTCGGCGACGATGAACGCGACCTCGGCGGCATCGGCGTCGTCGGGAAGTTGGATCAGGCGCACGACGCCGACGAGTCGGTCGCGAATCAACGCGACCAATGCGACGTGTCGATCGCCATCGATCCGCGTCAGATATCGCCACTGCGCCTCGGTCAACGCAGCGACGTGAGCGTGGAATCGGTGGTACCGCGTCGCCGGCGAGAGCTCCGCGAATCCGACGCGGAGCGCGGGTTCGTCGTCGGGACGCAGCGGTCGCAACACGACGGTCTCGCCACCGGGAAGCGTGGCCTCGAAGCCCTCCCACGACGGGCGGAGATGCATCCCGCCATCTTCGCGCGCGGTCGATTTCGACCACGTTTCGTCCGAGTGAAGCGTGCGTGACCGCGAACGAACGCGCTTCGCGAATCAGCCTCGTCTCGTGCACTCAAGGACATGTCGGTGCGACTTGGCCGTCGGAGCCTGTCGCGACGTACGCGTCCGACACGTAGCCGCCGTTGACCTTGTCCCACAACGTCGTCGTGCCGTACGTGCCGGTCACCGATTGGCCGCGCCTCTGACAGGTGATCGTGATGTACGCGCCGTCGGCGACCGAGCCGAGCGCGGCGCTGCTCGTCGATGCGCTCTTGCGGATCGTCAGCGCGGCGCCTGCCGTGTTCACGCGCGCCGAGACTCCCGCACCGCCGTTGCTCGTGCCCTGATTGCTCATCGCGAACTTCGCTTTGACCGCAGCCTTCGCGGCGACGCTGAAGTGATGGAACTGATAGATGGTGTTGCTCACGAGGCCGTTGCGACCGACGAGCCACGAGCGCACTTGCGAGCGCAGCGACGACTTCATCGCGCAGTTCGTGTAGACCGCGTGGATGTGGCTCGGGCCGTTCCACCCGTCGTGGCCCTGCTGGCGGTACCACAGCGCGAAGCCCAGCTTGGCCATGCGCTCGAGGAGGTTCCGGATCTGCGTCAGCGACATGCCGCTCGTCGAGATGTCCGTCGCGGCGGAGTACGCCTTGCCGTTCGCGTAGCCATCGCGCTCGTGCGTGCCGGCGGAGTCGGGCGCGCTGCCCACGGTCTGCGTGATGCGCCATGCAGCGACACCGGCGGCGCGCATCGCATCGGACGCGCGCGGATGGAGACCGGCGCGAAGGAGCGCGGCAGCGGTCGTGGGGAATTCGGTTTCGGTGACCTCGACATCGACGATGCCATCGACGAGATCGTCATCGAAC